>Ga0209189_1000003_pt1 | contig 240364 bp, 225 predicted proteins | sample C_130820_EF_Meta_FD_187308 | JGI IMG/M metagenome (GOLD analysis project Ga0209189, IMG submission 187308) | Freshwater microbial communities from Lake Croche, Canada to study carbon cycling - C_130820_EF_MetaG (SPAdes) (version 3) | ecosystem: Environmental > Aquatic > Freshwater > Lake... | reverse complement strand
AATTTGAATCGATCGGGCATGATTAACATCAATAACATACAACAATAACAGAGGAGCTTAAAGGCCTACGGATCAGAAGGTTTGAGGTTCGACTCCTCATGGCTGCACCACTCTCAAAAACAGCTTATTACGAGAGTTTTTATTACCGAATTACAACCCTACTCTGTGGGCTTGTGGCACGAAGTGGACTATTTCTGAAGACAGCAGGCTTTCATCTTATGGTGCGAACTCCGATTCAGTTTTTCTCTATTGAACAAGGAATTTTTGCCCGCTGCGCTGCCACAAAGCGATATGTGGCTTCGAATGCGCTGCGGATGATTGTGTTTCTTTGATAGGCGAGCCATAGAAGATGGACGGCCCAGTTGTGCGGCGCGGTGATCTCCAGCACGGCTTCCGCGCCTGAGCATCGCGAGCCATCGGGGCGGATCAATTGCACGGAACGCTCAAACTCACTTGCGGGTATTTCAGGAAACAAGGCTCCAATCTCAGCCGAGGGACGATATTCTACCGAGTCGCCCGTGATTCTGCGCCAACGCGCAATCCATTTTTTACAGAAGCCACAACCGCCATCGTAGATGACGAGTGCTTTGTCCAATTGAGTCGGGAGCTGATCTTCGTGCTTCATGTTTTGGTCACTTTCAGTGACACCATATGCTTCATGTCGCATCCCCGTGTGAAAATTATTTTTTTGCTTCTCATTCTTTGCGCCAGTTCGCTCCAAGGGGATCAGGTGATCCGTGAAGCGCAGACGAAACTCGCCGCCCTCGGATACTACAAAGCCAGCGTGGATGGGTCTCCGGGAAGCATGACCAGCGCAGCGATCCGAAGGTTTCAGATTGCTGCGAAGCTAAAAGTCACCGGCTCGCTAAACCAACAGACGCTGGATGCGCTGGGAATCAACGCTGCACCTCCTGCTCCGGATTACTCGAGAATCAACGCACTTTTCGACGGCGGCCCGCTCTCGGGGAAGGACTCCACCGCCCAGGTTGAAGCAGTTCGCCATGCGCAGCGGGTGCTCGCGGAGTCTGGCTTCTACGCCGGACCTCACAACGGCCTGCCCAGCGCAACGCTCACCGCCTCAATTAAAGAATGGCAACTCGCCAAGGACCTGCCCCAAACCGGTAAACTGGACGACCGCACACTCGCCGGACTCGGGATCGTTCGAAATTGATTTCATGAAAAAGCACGAACGCATCAAGGCCTTTGTCAAATCATTCGAGGACTCGGACGGCGCAGGTTTCCATCCTTGCTATGCCGGGTATTTCGAATGTTTCAACCAAGGCGACTACTATGAGGCGCATGATGTATTGGAGCATCTCTGGCTCGAATGCCGGGACGAAAACCACCTCTACTTCAAAGGCCTCATCCAGATCGCCGGCGCCTTTGTGCATTTGAAAAAACAACACGCCCGACCAGATCACCCGACCGATGGGCGAAGACTCCATCCGGCCGCGAGGCTCTTTGCGCTGGGAGTCAAAAATACCTCGCCATTCGGCCCGATTCACATGGGCCTTCAGATCGATGATGTCTGCCAACTTTGCTCCGATTGGAGGGAGAAAATCGTAGCTTCGGAATTCCGCATCAACCCTTGGCATCCGGGTGCAGGCCCCCGCTTGGAGCTTCAAAAAGAGCCGACGTGAGCTTGACGGCGGCGCGCTTTGGCATTTCATAAAGGGGAAATTCCATGAAGAAATCGACTCTCCACTTTTTACTGACCGCCGTCGCGGCGACTGCAATCCTCAGCCTCACCGGATGCGAAACAATAAAAATTGCTTCCCACCCGCACTCCTTCAAGTTCGACCCGCCTGACAAGACCCCGAAGAATCCATCCGCAGTAAAAGTCAAAATCAGCACAGGCGCCCAGCGTCTGTATGTGGTGGAAGGAAACGAAGTCCTCGTTGCCACGCCGGTCACAGTCGGCACAGCATCATCCCCCACCCCGCAAGGTGACTTTACCATTTATTCTAAGGAGGCCCACAAACGCCGAGTCAGCCAACCCGACGCAGGATATCCGATGTGCTACTGGATGGAGTTCAAACCCGCCTATGGCATCCACTGGGGTTTCGTGAAGCCTTCGCCAGCGACCCATGGTTGCGTGCGCATGCCGCTGATCGCAGCAAAGGAAATCTTCGCCATTGTTCCTACCGGCACGCCTGTTAACATCGCCAAGAACCAACCTTGGGATGCCACGATCGGCAAATCCCTGCCCGTTCTCGACGACGGTCCTCTGCCCAACCCTCCCAAATCCTACCTCTTGAGCCCACAGGTCTTCATCGACGCGGCCAAGGGCAAGATGTGGAATTTCTAACGAGCGAGTTCCTGTAGCAGCGCCTTGTTCAGTCGAATACCGGTGAGAAAGTTGTCCACAGGGAAATTCTCATTCGGCGAGTGGGCGCGGCAGTCGGGCGAGGCCAGCGCCAGTAGCAGCGCGGGGTGGCCGAGGATTTTTTGAAAATCCGCGAGAATAGGAATCGACCCACCCTCGCGAGTGAGGGCTGGTTTTTTGCGGAAGACGACTTCCAAAGCGCGACATGCGGCAATGCCCTGTGCGCCTTGAGGATTGAGAAAAAACGGTTCACCGCCATGTCCATCGACGATCTCAAGCCTCACGCCGGGCGGCTTGTGCTTCTCAAAATGACGCCGAGCGTGGTTCAATATGGTCTCGGGAGTTTGATTCGCAACCAACCGGAATGTGACCTTGAAGAACGCCTCAGCGGGGAGCACGGTTTTGGTGCCTTCACCTTGATAACCACTCCCAATGCCATTGATCTCGGCCGTGGGACGTGCTCCGATGCGCTCGACAGAGGAATAGCCCGCCTCGCCCCAGAGCTCGCTGACGCCCGCCTGCTCCGCAATAGCGAGGTCACTCACAGGTGACTCGGCTGCTGCCTCGCGCTCCCAGTCCTGCATAGGCTGCACATCATCGTAAAACCCCTCGATCGCCACACGACCCTGAGAGTCATGCAGGCTGGCAATGAGCCTTCCAGCGGCCGTCGCGGGATTCGCCACCGCACCGCCGTAGATGCCGGAGTGCAGGTCATGCGAAGGGCCGAACACCCTTACCTCCATCGCCGCAATGCCACGCAAGGCGTAGCTCAGCGTGGGATACCCATCAGCGGCCATGCCGGTGTCCGAGATCGCTATGGCGTCACACGCTAAATCCGCGCGGTGTTTTTCTAAAAAATCCGCCAGATGCTCGCTGCCGACCTCCTCCTCGCCCTCAATCAAAAAAATCACATTCACTGGCAGCGGCCCCTCCGCCAGCGCCTCACCGACTCCGAGAATATGCGCGAGGATTTGCCCTTTGTTGTCTGAGGCGCCGCGTCCATAGATTTTGCCATCGCGGATCTCGGGATCAAAAGGAGGCGAGGTCCAGAGCTCGAGTGGCTCGGGTGGCTGGACATCGTAGTGTCCATAAATGAGGACGGTTTTCTTCGAAGGATCGCGCGGCGTTTTTCCCAATACGATGGGATTTCCCGGTGTGGGTTCCTTGCGAGCCTCCAAACCGATCTGTCGAAGCTTCGCGACAAGCCAGTCCGCACACTGCTGCATGTCGGCAACATGGACAGATTGGGCTGAAACACTGGGAATTCGAACAAATTCGAGCAACTCGCTAACGCGGGGATCATTCATAAAAAACTATATATTGTGGTTTGCAGGCACTGGCTGCACAGGATGTGGTATTTTTTCCTTGCGCAGACAAGCTGCATTTTTAGGCTGAACACACTTCTAACCGGTATCCCATGTATCTGCAATCTCTGGAAATCATCGGCTTCAAATCCTTCGCCGCAAAAACCGTCCTCAACTTCCACCGGGGCGTCACAGCTGTCGTGGGCCCGAATGGTTGCGGCAAGTCGAATGTCCTCGACGCCATTCGCTGGGTCCTTGGCGAGCAGTCGGCAAAAGCCCTGCGCGGCGGCGAGATGTCGGATGTCATTTTCAGCGGCACGGACAGCCGCCCGGCACTTGGCATGGCCGAGGTGTCCATGACCTTCGCGGAGTGTGAAAAGGAACTCGGCACCGAATGGAACGAAGTCCGCATAACACGCCGGGTTTATCGGGATGGGAAGAGCGAGTATTTCATCAATAAAACCGCATGCCGCCTGCGCGATATCCATCAGCTCTTCATGGACACCGGCGTGGGCCGCAGCGCCTACTCGATCATGGAGCAGGGCAAGATCGACCAGATCCTAAGTAATCGCCCGGAAGATCGCCGCACGATTTTCGAAGAAGCCGCCGGTATCACGAAATTCAAGGCTCAGAAAAAAGAAGCCCTCCGCAAGCTGGAATACACCGAGTCGAACCTCGTGCGTGTCCAAGACATCATCAAAGAGGTCAAGCGCCAGATCGGCTCGCTCCAGCGCCAAGCCGCCAAGGCCCGCCGCTACCAGTCGATCATCTCAGACCTCCGGATTTTCGATACCCACATCTCGCATAAAAACTACCGTCACCTTTCGAATGAGTTGGAGACTCTCAAAATCCAACTAAACCACGGCGAGGAAGCGCGCCAAATCCATGAAGTGGAAATCGCCCGGCAGGAATCCGAACTCTCGGACTTCCGCCAGCGCCTGCAAGAACTCGAGGCCGAGGCCGGAACGATCCGCGACGGCATGCAGACACTACGGAACCGCATTTTCTCAGCAGAGAACCGCATCGGCACAAACCACGAGCGCAGCTCGGAAGCCACCGCCCTCATCGACCGCCACCGCTTGGACATCAGCCAAGCGGAGGAAAAAATTCGCACACAGCAGGAGCAGATCGAGCAGACAGACAGCCTACTGGAGCAAATGATCGAGAGCCTCCGCACCCATCAAGAGACCCTTGATGAGCACACCGCCCGCCTCGGTTCCGTGCGCGAGGAGCGCATCGCTGCCGAGCGCGAACTCACCACCCAGGGCGCAGAACTCTCAAACGCCGAGGCTCGTCTGAACTCACTCCGTGGCGAGATTTCCGCAGCTACCGGACGCCGGGAATCGGGCGAGACGCGTCTTCATTTACTGCAAAATGAAATCACGTCCGCCTCGCATTCCGCTGCCGAGATTTCCTCGAATCTGGAGGATCTGAAACGCCGCTCGGATGCCGCCCACTTGGCATTAGAGCACGCCCAGGCTGAAACCGCCTCCGCCATGGCGGACCACGAAAACGCCCAGCACGAACGCCAAAATACCGAGGCCATTCTCAACACAGCCGGCAAGGAAGCCGCGGGCATCGAGTCCCGTCTTGAGGTTTTGCGCCAACTTCAGGAGCAAGGCGAGGGCTTGGATGAAGGAACGCAGGCTGTTCTCAAAGGCCTCGACAACCCCGATTTCTTCCAAAGCGCCATCAAGGGAACGCTTGCGCAGCACATCCAAGTCGAGGAACGCCTCATTCCTGCCATCGAGGCTGCACTCGGCTCCGCGCTACAAGCCGTCATTTTCAAAGACCCCGGCGTTGCCGAAGCCGCATTGGCCACTCTCAGCGGCAAGAAACTCGGCCGAGCGGCCGTGATCCCCGCCTCGTGGATTTCCGGGAGAGGAGAACAGGCGTCCCGCCTGTTCAGCCAGACTCCCGAAACCTCACTGGCGCCCGAACCACCCATCCCTTTCGGCGTGTTCGGCCGGGCGAGTGATTGCGTGAAGGCTGATGACGATAGCTCTCACCTTGCCCGCCACCTCCTCCGCGATGTGCTTATCGTCGAGAGCCTCGAAGCCGCCTTCCGTCTTCGTTCAGAAAATCCATCATTCGCGTTTGCCTCACTCGACGGAGGATTCATCAGCCACAGTGGCATCATCCACGGTGGACAGTCCGGCGAGAATGCCGGGCAGTCCACCCTCCAGCGAAAAATCCGTATCGCGGAGCTCGAGATCTCACTGACCGAGGCCACGGCTCGCATCGAATCCCTCGCTGCCGCCCGCGCTGCCGCAGCCTCGGCGATGGATCAGGCGACAGACCGCCTCAAGCAAGCCCGAGAATCCATGCAGGCCGAGCAGATTGAAACGGCATCCACCGACAATGAGCGCCGCCACGCCGAGCGGCAGTTTGCAGATATCGAAGCCAAGCGGGCCTCGTTCCAGCGCGAAGCGGCGAGCATCGAGGAGGGCCTGCGCGGCAGCCTCGCCCAGCTCAGCGAACTCGAAGGACGCATCGCTGAAGCGACCTGTGCCATTGACTCCCTCCGCACTGCCCGCAGCGAATCCGAGACCCGCATTCAAGTCGTGCGAGAGAAGGAAAGTTCAGCCTCCGATGCCCTAAACGAGATCCGGGTCCGCGTTGCCACCGAACGCCAGCAGCAAGAAGGCCTCCACCGCCAGCGCGGCCCCATGGCCGCCCGCATCATCGAGCTGAACGAACTCCTCGATGCACGCCGTCTCGATATTTCGAACTACGAAGGTCGCATCGACTCTCTCGCCGCCGAAAACGCATCCCTCGAAATCTCTATCGGCGAATGGCGCAGTGAACTGGAATCCGAGGAAGCCCGCCTGAGCGCCGTTCTGGCCCAGCGCTCCGAAGTCAGCGAGAGCGCCGGGGCCATCGAATCTGCCCTCCGAGCCGCACGCCAACAACTCGCCAATCTTCAGGAGCAGCGCAGTCGCATCGAGGTCAAGGCCGCGCAGACCGAAATGCGGAAGGAAAACATCCACACCCATGTCTCCCAACGCTATCAGCTCGACCTCGAAGCGTTTGAGCCGGACACCTACGCCCTCATCGTCGCCCTCCGCGAGCGCAGCCAGCGCAAACCCGAGACTCAGGAAGGCGAACAACCCGCTACGGAAGGCGCCGAGGAGGTGGAGCGCCCTGCCATAGCCGTTCCCGCGGAAGGCGAAGGCATCCCGTGGGAACGCATCGAGGAACTCGTCGCCGAACTTACCGAACGCATCGACTCGATGGGCCCGGTGAACATGGATGCGATTCAGGAATACGACGAACTCGAGCAGCGCTACATTTTTCTAGAAAAACAAAATGCCGACCTCGTGACCTCCAAGGCCGAGCTGCTAGAAGTCATTTCAAAGATCAACCACACCACGAAGACCCTCTTCGCCGAGACCTTCGAAAAAATCCGCGAGAACTTCCAATTCATGTTCACCGAGCTGTTCGGCGGTGGACGCGCCAACCTACTGCTCACCGACGACTCCGACCCGCTTGAGAGCGGCATCGAGATTATCGCCAAGCCACCCGGCAAGCAGCTCCAGAGCGTCACGCTCCTCTCCGGTGGCGAACGCACCATGACCGCCGTCTCGCTCCTCTTCGCCATCTACATGGTGAAGCCAAGCCCATTCTGCGTGCTCGACGAAATGGACGCCCCGCTCGACGAATCGAACATCACCCGCTTCATCAAAATCCTCGACCGCTTCGTCGGCCAGAGCCAGTTCGTGACCATTACGCACAACAAGCGCACCATCTCCCGCGCTGACCTCCTCTACGGCGTGACCATGGAAGAACACGGCGTCAGCAAACTCGTGAGCGTAAAATTCAGCGGCAAAACCGACGACAACTCGAAATCGTCCGAAAGCGTCGCCAAAGCCCTCGGCAAATCCGAAAACCTCGCCAGCGAAGACGCCGCCGCCATCGCCCAAGCCGCTGAAAACACCCAGCCAGAGGTCTTGGAGGAGCACACTGCTAATTCCGATAAAACTTCATCCCTTGTATGAGGCGATTGCTCAGGATATATGGGTCCATTGTGTTTGCTAACGAGACAACCCCTCACCGCACCGCTCGATGATTCGCACACTTAGCGAGCCTGAAGTGGGGAGTTCCGATTTGCAGGCGAATTTTCACGATGTTTGGGAAGTGAAGCCAAACCGCAATGTCGATAAATCTCCATCTTTGCTCCGAGCGATAGATTTTTATTCGGGCGTGGGAGGGTGGTCCCTCGGATTCAAGATGGCAGGGATTGATATGATTCAATCCTACGAGTGGTGGAACAAGGCCAATCAGACAAACGCCATAAATAACCGTCACAGCACGATGGAAATCGACATTCGGACGCTCCCTATGGAGAGCCTTCCCGAAAACATCGATATCGTTGTGGGAAGCCCACCCTGTGTGGAGTTCTCCTATTCAAACCGCGGAGGAAGTGGCGACATTTCCGATGGACTCAAGGATATCGAAAAGTTTCTCTCCGTAGTGGAGCGCTTGAAGCCTAAATGCTGGGCTATGGAAAATGTGCCGCGGGTCGCCGATATTCTTCGTAGCGAATTGGCCAAAGGCGGAATTTTAGAGCGGTTTGCCCATCTTGCGCCCGAAATTCGAGTTGTCGACGCCTGCGAATGGGGAGTTCCGCAGCAACGAAAACGATGCATCGCTGGCAGATTCGATTTCGATCTCCTGTTCAGCTATCGGAAACTTGCTCGACCTCGAACCCTCGGCGATGTGATCCACGGATTAGCTGCTTCTATAGCCTTGGATCCCGTTTACGACATCCGGCTTCCTGCTGGGAAACTCTTCGACCATGTTCCCGAGGAACCTCTTTCTTGGGAGGAAGAACGAATGAACAGGGAAATGAAATCGTTTCATCCGGTTTACAACAACATGTCTTTTCCAGATTCTCTTAATCGATCTGGTCGCACGGTCACCGCAACTTGCACCCGAGTTTCAAGAGAAAGCATTGTGATTGCTTCGCCGGAGCATCCCGGGAAATTTCGTCGATTAACTGTCCGCGAGCGCGCCTGCCTGCAGAGTTTTCCAATCACCTACCAGTTTTTCGGCGAGAGCTACGCTCAAAAATTGAAAATGGTCGGGAATGCCGTTCCGCCTCTGCTCACATGGCATATTGCGCACGCCATGCGTGGAACGCCCCGTGATGCAATGCCAAAGCCTTCCGAAGCGGCTTTCGTGTTTTCAGTTCCCGATACTTTACCGAGAACCACACCACCCGATTCCAAAGGGGAATGTTATCCGGCGACACGACGCTTTCGCGCTGCATTACCATATTTGCGATTCAAAAGCGGCGTTCGTTTTGAACTGGCTAACTCATTTAATGGAGACCGAGCATTCTGGAGAATAGGTTTTTATTTTGGGAATTCGAAAAGTATCCAAGAACTGAAGCTGGATGAGGCACTCCAGGCAAAAATCAACAAGTTGTGGGACTCCTTAGCACCCTTTCCTGTTCAGATTCTTGAGCCACTGAAAGCCTGCATCTCGCAATCCAGCGCCTCGCGATTGCAATCAAGGTGGAATCGTCGCTTGTGCGATGGCACCCATCCATACGCTATCGTCGATGAAACAGGTAAAGCCGTTGAGAAAGCCATTTCATGGGTTCTTGAACGCCAAATTCCGTCAAAAAAAATCTTGTGCGATCTTTTTCAAGAGCGAACCGACACATCGGGTTTGCCAAAAATCCTGAAAGTCTCCGATGCGGTAATCGCTGGTTGCTGGGTCGGCTGCGCCCTAAACAGCTTACTGGCGAGTCGTGCGTTCAATCCCGAAACTGAATTGTCTACGCCATGAAGATAGAAACCTTTTACTCCCACCTCAACGGCTACGAGTGGCTGCAAGTTCGTAGGCCGAGTTTTTGGAAGGAAATCGAAATCACCATTGAGTCGATAGATGCCGATAAATGCAGAACTAAGGTGAGCAAAGAAAAAGGAATGGTTGGGAAACTTCTTTTTAATCCAGCTGCTATGAATCTGGAATTCAAAAAAAGCCTCGAATCAAAGGGGTGGTCAGAATCCAGAGTTCAGTATTGGGTCACGGATGACGCCAAGCTCATCCGCGATTCCTTGACCATGCCGCCCCAAGATCAGCACGAATTTCTTGTGGCGCATGGCAAACAACCATTCCGATCATACAATCAAACGGACTTCGTAAAAGACCGGGTGGCGATTGAGGTCCAACTGGGAAAATATGCCTTCATCGCCTACGATCTATTCGTAAAGCACCTTGCCTTTTATGTCGGAGACCGCATCGATTGTGGTGTTGAAATACTGCCCATGAAATCAATTCAATCCCAGATGTCATCTGGGCCGGGATACTATGAAGGAGCCCTTTATGATTTAGTCAGACAAGGCAGGGGAGTTCCGGCCGTCCCGTTGGTTCTCATTGGTATCTCGAAGTGAGCTCACCGGGCTCCGTGAAATTCAGCGGCAAAACCGACGACAACTCGAAATCGTCCGAAAGCGTCGCCAAGGCCCTCGGCAAATCCGAAAACCTCGCCAGCGAAGACGCCGCCGCCATCGCCCAAGCCGCTGAAAACACCCAGCCAGAATTCATAGAGACGGATGCTGGCAACTCCGAGAAAACTCCATCAGTTGCGTAATACAACCTCTACGAAATAAACCGACTTATAAAATTTCGCAGTAGCGTTTATTTGAGACTGCAGCCATGGCCCATACTCGCACTCGGCTTCCCTGTGGCACTGGAAGCGCCTTCAGTTTGACTCCCAACTCTTGTTTGAATTGATCCGCTGCCTCGGGATCATTCTCGGGGTGTCTGGGCTGCGGCACTCGCAGCAACCCTCCTCATTTTTTTTAGCCACGACCACACTGTCACATACGGGCGTTTGATGCCGCACTCTCTCTGGAGCCAAATGCGTGCCGCTTCTGCCGTGGCCCATCGCCCGCTTTCCACTCCAGCTCGCAGTTCCTTGAACACAGCCTCTGGGACACCTCGCAATTTCATTCCTTTGGGGCCCGGTTTCTCTCGCTCCAGCAAGGCATCGAATCCTCCTTCACGAAAAGACTTCGCCCATTCAAAAAACGTCGCTCGTGATACTCCACAAATATCAGCAATATCTTGTGAAGCGTGGGCTCCGCTGGCTCCCATCCTCATAGCAAGCAGCCTGACTTTGCTGCGTGCGTCTTTTTCCTGACGATAACGCTCCTCAAGTTCAGCGCTTAAATCAGGCCTCCTCAGCTTGAAATGTTGTTTTCTCACTCATCTATTTTACTGGGCTAAATTTATTATGTCCAGATTTTTTGTATAGATAGCATAAGGAAGTCCCCAGCTTACTGATGAGACAGCAAGACTCCTGCCTCACATGCGGTCAGGCTTTTTTTTCGCCGGCGAGGAAACCGGAGATCAAGAAAAGGGCGGCGGCGGCGCAGATGGCGGAGTCGGCGACATTGAAAGCCGGCCAGTGGCCATACCACGGAAGAATGACATCGAGAAAATCCACGACATAGCCGTGGAGAATGCGGTCGGTGAGATTTCCAAGCACTCCGGAGACAAGCAGGGCCGCTCCGATGCGCGATGGGGCATCTGCAAACGCGCCCCTCCGCGCGAAGATCGCCATGAGGATCAGTGCGACCGAGGCAAGAGCCATGAAAAACAGGTTATTGTTTTTCAGCATTCCAAAGGCCGCTCCGGTGTTGTGGACTTGGACTAGGTAGAAAAAACTAGGGATCACCGGCACGAACTCGTCAGTGGAAATAAAGCGCAGAACGAGCCATTTCGTGAGCTGGTCAACCAGGTAGAGCGGCAGCGTGATAAATAAAAGAAGCTTCATCCCAAGACAGCAAGGGCTTCCTCACAGCGGGCGCAGAGCGTCGGATGGTTTGCGCTGGAGCCGACTTCAGGACGGTGACGCCAACAACGCTCGCAGCGGGCGTGCGGAGTTTTAGAAATTTCGACGGACGCGGTGTCGGAGGAGACCACCTCGAGATCGCTGAGGATGAAGACTTCCTCCAATTCGACCTTGAGCGGCTCGAGCAGGGTGGCCTCGGAGGCGGTGACGGAGAGTTTCACCCGCGCCTCGAGCGCGCTGCCGATCTCGCCGGCCTTTTGAGGTTTTTCCACGGATTGGGAAATGCGGCTGCGGATTTGCAGAAGTTGATCCATCGTTCCGACAGCATCGGCATTGGTCCAACGTGCATCGGATTTGGGGAAATCCTGCAGATGGACGGATGTGCCAGGCTGGAAGTAACCCCAGGCTTCCTCGGCGGTGAAGGCGATGATCGGAGCAAGAAGGCGGGTCAGCGCATCCAGCACGCTGTGCATGGCGAACTGCGTCGCGCGGCGGCGGGTGGAATCGACAGTGTCGCAGTAGAGGCGGTCCTTCGTGATATCCACATACAAGCTACTCAAATCGACGGCGCAAAATTGATTGATGGTGTGGTAAACGCGATGGAACTCGAGTTTTTCGTAGGCATCGAGGCATGTGGCCACAACCTCTTGGAGCCGAGCAAGGATCCACCGATCAACGAAGGTGAGGGATTCCGGCGCAGGTGGATGTGCTGCGTCGTAGTCGTGGAGATTCGCCAGAAGGATGCGCAGGGTATTGCGAACGCGTCGGTAGGAATCCGAGAGTCGCGTGAAGATTTCCTCGGAGAAAGGAACATCGTCGGTGAAATTCACGCTGCTGACCCACAAGCGGAGGAGGTCGGCTCCGTATTTGTTCACATAATGGTCGGCATCCGTGGGTTTCTGATATCCACCGGCAGCGGACTTCGAGATTTTCTTGCGGGTGTCGACATCCATCACGAATCCATGAGTGAGCACGGCGCGATAGGGCGCACAGTCATTCAAGGCGACGGATGTCATGAGCGAACTCTGGAACCATCCGCGGTGCTGGTCGGTGGCTTCCAAGTAGAGATCGGCAGGGAAGCCGAGTTCGGGGCGCTGGCGCATGACAGTTTCATGACTGAGGCCGGAGTCCATCCACACATCGAGGGTGTCATTGCGACGGGTCGTGCCTGAGGGCAGACCGACAAGGGCGCACCATGCGGCGTCATCCATTTCAAACCAGGAGTTCGTGCCTTTTTCGGAAAAAATATCCGCCACTTTGCGAATCACAGCGGGATCGAGGATCGGCGCGCCTTTGTCATCGTAGAAAACCGGGAGTGGCACGCCCCATGTGCGTTGGCGGGAGATGCACCAGTCGGGGCGGGACTCGACCGTTCCTCGAATGCGGTTGCGTCCCCAGTGCGGGAGCCATGTGGTGGCATCGACTTCTTCGAGGGCCTTGGCGCGGATGTTTTCGATGCGGATGAAGAACTGCTCGACGGCGCGGAAGATAACCGGCGTCTTGGAGCGCCAGCAGTGCGGGTAGGAGTGTTCATGGGCTCCCTCTCCGGCAAGAGCTCCTTTTTGTTTCAAAAGTTCGAGGATGCCGGCATTCGCCTCGAAGACATTTTTTCCGACAAATTCGGGCAAGCCGCACTCCTCGGTGTAGCGCCCATAGTCATCGACGGGTGAGAGCAGCGAGAGTCCGCGCTCCATGCCGAGATGGTAATCGTCCTCGCCATGGCCTGGCGCGATATGAACGCAGCCTGTGCCAGTATCGAGCGTCACAAAGGCTGCGGTATGAATCGTTGCATTGCGCGGCAGGAAGGGATGACTGGCCTCAAGGCCCTCCAATTCCAAGCCCGAGATGGTTTTTTCGACGGAAATTTTTTCGGCTCCAGTAGCCGCGCAGAATGAATCCAGAAGTGCCTCGGCAAGAACGATGGTTTTTTCAGCACCCTCGAGGCGCACACGGACCACGGCGTATTGGTGACCGGCGTTGACAGCGATGGCGAGGTTCGCTGGAAGTGTCCACGGAGTAGTCGTCCAGATCACAACAGAGGCCTTGCCTGCGAGTTCTCCGCTCACGAGCGGGAAAAGAACATAGACGGCAGGAGAGGTTTTATCCTGATATTCGACTTCGGCTTCGGCGAGGGCCGTCTGAGCGCCAGTGCTCCAGAGAACGGGTTTCTTTTTGCGATAGACAAGGCCCTTTTCAACAAAGCGGGCGAACGAGCGGATCATGCCGGCCTCGTAGGAGGGATCGAGTGTGAGGTAGGGGTGTTCCCAGTCACTGAGGACGCCCAAACGACGAAATTGACGGCGCTGGATGTCGATGAATTTACGAGCGTATTCCTCCGAGCGGCGACGCACTTCAGCGGGAGTCAGGCCTGCGGAGGATTTGACCACACGGAACTCGATCGGAAGGCCATGGCAATCCCAACCGGGAACGAAGGGGGCCCGGAAGCCTGCCATGGTCTTGGATTTAACCACGAAGTCCTTGAGAATTTTGTTCAACGCCGTTCCCATGTGGACATCTCCATTCGCGAAAGGAGGGCCATCATGCAGAAGATAGAGAGGGGCATCCTTGCGGCGTTCTTGGATTTTTTCGTAAAGCCCCTCGCCTTCCCACTTGGAAAGCATTTCAGGTTCACGCTGGGCCAGACCGGCTTTCATGGGAAAATCGGTTTTCGGAAGATTGATCGTGTTTTTGTATCCGCTCATGAGAAGCGAAAACGATTATCAGTGTGAGATGGGCGGGTCAACGACGCTCAGGGCGCGGATGGCGATGCCTTTAATGCCAAATTGCCAAAGGCCAGAGTGGCAGGAAATCCCTCGGGAAGACGGACGGGTTTTCCGACGGGCATCTGAACGAGAGCCAAGGCCTGACGGCACTTGACGAGCAGAGCGGAATCCGATGGGCGAATCACTTCGAACTCCACCCAAAAACGAACACCGCTCCACTCGACGACGCGACCCTCGACGCGGAGGACGTCACCGAGTTTTGCCGGGCGTTTGTAGTCGATCTCTGTGCGACTCACAACGGCATGTATGCCGGTGCGCTCGATCTCCGCGAAGTCCATCCCCATTTGAATCGCGAGCAGAGTGCGGGCAGTTTCTATGAAGCGAAGGTAAACAATATTGTGCACGACACCGCCTGCGTCGGTGTCGAAATACATGACGCGCACTTCGGTGGAGATCCGGCAATTGTCAGGAATGGGTTGTTCCATAGAGACAAGAGACACCGGTTTACTTGATCTCGGAAATGCGTTTTTCGAGGTTCGCATCCGGCATGATGGCAAGGGCCTCTTGGAATTTTGCAACAGCCAGCTTTTTGTCCTTACCCGGGAGAAGCGTATTGCCCTCGTCGACGAGGGCAGAAAACTTCGCAATCTGGCCATTTGCATAGGATTTGAGAGTCTTGAAAGCTTCCGTTGATTTGGAACCAATTTGGCGTGCGTATGGGCTAAGGGCGGTGGTTTCTTCGATGGCGGTTTTGTAGTCCCGCTCACTGAGGCGAGCTTGCAGTGTAGGAAGTGCGTTCTTCAGAATAACGCAGGCATCAAAGGCGGATGTAGGAAGCCATATTCCCGCCGGAGGTGCTCCTGCATGGAACACGGCGATTTTTGAGGTCAAAGCTTCGATCTGGGTCGTGATGTCCGCAGGAACGACTGGCACAGAGCCTTTGGAGAGGGATTCCTCGCTCCAGAGACTCTCGAAGCCCTGTTTCAAATCATCAATTCCCCTAGTGAGTTCTGCGGCGACATCCGCCTGGCGCAGCACGCTGACCGTGCGCGGACTGGGATCTGAGAGCGCCTTGAGTTGATCAAGCAGGAGGGTCGCAGCGCTGGGAGAGAGCGGTGACTGGAGCTTCACCAAGATAGCATCCTGTTCTTCGCGCGACACAAGCTTCGCGCACTCAAGCCTCATCGCATCAAGACGAGCCTTGAGTGCGGCATCGGATTCGGCGAATTCCATGAGCCGGGAAAAGTCCGCGTTGGCATCGAGATCAAAGTCTTTTTTGATTTTGGCCTCGGTCATGGCCCGGCGGAGGCGAAATTCAATTTTGGTGATTTCAGATAGGCGGTTTTTTTCGCGGGTCTCCCATCTATCGGCACCGATCATGACCTCACCCGCATCGTATCGGGAGGCGGCGGTCTGTAATGGTTTGAGGTAGTCGGCAAGCGCAGTTGCAGCTGAGGGCACGGCGGCGATGGTTGCCCTGATCTCATCGATGTTTTTTTGGAGTTCCTTCCGCTGCGAATCATCGATGAGCTCGATAGTGGTTTTTGGCTTGATAATGAGCTTCACGATACGGGCGGACGGAATCTGCGTGTCCTTCCCACTGGGAAGACGAAGAACAAAATACCCCGCGCCAGCTGATCCCCTTGCCGTGCGATCGGTGAATGCGCTGAATTTCACAACTTCTGCTTCAACTGGCTTCGACCAAGGCTGGGGCTTGACCAAAGCGATCCCGGGAGTTTGAACAATCGTGCTTCCATCCCGCTCCTGCGCATGGAGAGGAACAAGCGACATTAGGGCGCAAAACAAAACAAAACGTGAGAAAAGGGGCATCGGACCAATCTGGCATTTTTAGCCCCGAGGGCAAGCCTTCGGGCGTTTTCAAAAAATGCGTGCTCAGCGCAGCCCTTCAATAGCACTACGAATATCCGCCTCTGTGACCGCATCGGATACGAACGCATCGCCTAATTTGCGAAGCAGGACAAAACGAATGCCACCGGCAGCGAACTTTTTATCCTTCTTCAGCGCGGAAAAAATGGCATTGGTTTCAATCGTGGCGTCGAGGCGCAGGGGAAGTTTGTAAATACCAAGCGCCGACGAGATTCTTGCGGCATCTTCTTCAGGCAGTCCGGATTTTTCCACCGAAAGCCGGCAAGCCGCCAGAAGCCCCAAGCTTATGGCTTCGCCGTGAAGAAGCTTTCCATAACCAGCAGCCGCCTCGATGCCATGCCCGATGGTGTGTCCAAAATTCAGCAAGGCGCGGAGGCCCTTTGTTTCGAATTCATCCTCTGCGACGATGGCGGCTTTGATGGCGACATTTCGCGCAATGAGAGCGGGGAGGTCGTCAAGTGCATCGAGCATGGAAGGATCACGAATCGCCGCGTGTTTGATGACCTCAGCAAAACCCTCGTTGAATTCGCTCTCTGGCAGACTGCGCAGCGTGTCGGTATCAGCAATCACAAGCCGTGGCTGATGAAAGGATCCAATGAGATTCTTTCCTCCGGCGGCATTGACTCCTGTCTTTCCGCCAACCGAGCTATCCACCTGCGAGACAATGGTGGTGGGAATTTGAATATAAGGAATACCACGGTAATAAACAGCGGCCGCGAAACCGGCTAAGTCTCCGACAACTCCGCCGCCAAGCGCCACAAGGAGTGAAGAGCGGTCGAGACCGGCTTCGATCATGGCGTCGCAGATCACACCAATCTGCGTGAGCGACTTCGAGGACTCGCCTGCAGGAACCGTGACGCGCGCGGGTTGGAATCCGGCTTGTGTGAGGGAAATCTCAACCGCGTCTGCATAAAGCGGGGCGACATTCGAATCCGTCACCACCACGCAGCGGCTAGGCTTCAAAACGCACGAAATCAGCTCCCCGCAGGAAGAAACCGCTCCGGCACCGATGAGAACTTTGTAGGGGGCTCTGGAGAGCCCAACGCTAACTTCAAGAAGCGAACTCATCGAAGAACTCCCAACCGGGCAAGCGCCCCCTCCTGATCGTCGGCGATGACGAACAATTGATCCAACCGGACCAACGCGAATAGCGTGGCCACTTTTTTCTCCAGTCCGAAAAGCGCGAACTTGCCGCCAAATTTTGCGGCATCCTTTAGGTATTCGATGAGAATCGCCAGACCACTTGAGTCGATATATCCGACCCGTTTGAAATCAATCAAAAGCACAGGCATCCGAGCATCAGAACACGCCTTCAACTCGCTTCTCAGCGGACCAGAGGAGTGCAGGTCGATCTCACCCGTCAGTTCCAAAACTGTGAAAGAGGGCAACGACATTTTCTCGATCGTCATAGGGCCATTTAAACAGGCAGAATTTTTGTGAAAAGAACCGATTCGGCCCGATAAGGAAAAATCTGAATAATATTGTCAGTGGCCGAGTTTGTGGCAGGTTTGCTTAGGCAACATGCCTGGAAAGGAGGGGGAAAAATTATCATGAAATTCGCAACTATCGCTGCCGTGGCAGCTCTCGCGATCGCAGCTCTTGGATTGGGCGCTTGCGCCAGCAAGCCAAAACCAGCACCTGCTCCGAGCAAAATCGGAACGTCCAAATAAGGACGACCATTAAGGCCGGGTGGAACGCTGTTCCGCCCGGCCTTTTTACTTATTGATTCCCAAACGGGCCCATGCCGGATTGCCAAGTCGAAAAACTCAACGCAGGCTCTACGTGTTGAATAAAATGAAATCGAAAAAGTCTAAAAAATCTTCGCCTATTGTTGGTGTTGTTATGGGCAGTCGCTCGGACTGGGGCACCATGAAAGAAACCTCGTTGCTCCTCGACAAGCTTGGCATCGAGCACGAGTGCCGCATCGTCTCCGCACACCGCACACCCGACCTGCTTGCGATCTATGCAAAGTCGGCGAGCGAGCGCGGACTGCGCTGCATCATCGCTGGAGCGGGCGGGGCGGCGCACCTGCCGGGAATGATCGCCGCGCACACGCACCTGCCTGTGCTCGGTGTGCCTGTGGAAAGCCAAGCCCTGCGCGGCCAGGACTCGCTTCTCTCAATCGTTCAAATGCCAGCGGGCATTCCCGTGGCAACATTTGCCATCGGTGTGCCTGGGGCTAAAAATGCAGCTCTTTTCGCAGCGGCGATGCTCGCTTCTGAGATGCCTTCTATTTCCGAAAACTTCCTTGCCTTTCGCAAGCGCCAGACTCACGAGGTTCTTGAAGCATCGCTCGATTGAAAACACGCATTCTCAAGCCAGGTGAGGGAACTTCCGAAGCCATAGCCCTGCTAGAGTCTGGACTGCCCGTGGCACTTCCTACCGAGACTGTGTATGGATTGGCGGCCGATGCCTCATTGCCGAATGCATGTGCCCGCATTTTTGAGGCCAAGGAGCGCCCGCTGAGCGACCCGCTGATCGTTCACCTGACCTCGATAGACTGGCTTTCACGCATAGCCCTCCCCTCCCCGCTGGCCCTCACCCTTGCTGAAACCTTTTGGCCCGGACCACTCACAATCGTGCTTCCACGGCAGGCGTCCATTCCAGATATTGTCACGGCTGGTCAGGACACGGTGGCGGTCCGCATGAGCGCGCACCCGGTTTTTCAGGAAGTTGTGCAAACATTCGGGAAGCCACTCGCCGCTCCGAGTGCCAACCGTTTTGGGCGCATCAGCCCAACCTGCGCGGCCAATGTGATGAGCGAACTCGAGGGCCGCATCGCACTGATTCTCGATGGCGGCCCGTGCACCCATGGGATCGAATCCACCATTGTCCATGTGCTGGAAGACCGCTTGCAGATCCTGCGCCCCGGGCCCATCACAGAGGATGAGCTTCGGGCATTTGCGCCGGTTTTTCATGGACCAGCGGGAGTAGCCGCGCCCGGCGGACTCAAAAGCCACTACGCCCCGCGCACGAAGCTCGTGATTGAACAACAACCAATGCCAAGAGGGCCTCGCGACGGCCTCCTGTCATGGTTACAAAGCGGGGAAGGATTTTCCCAAACGGAGTTCCTCAGCCGCAGCAACGACCTTCGCGAGGCCGCAGCAAATCTCTATAGCGCCATGCGCCGCCTCGACGAAGCGGGTCTTGATCTCATCATCGCCGAGGCGCTGCCCGAATCCGGAATTGGAGTAGCCATTATGGAACGCCTGCGCAAGGCCGCCGCCTGATGAACGACGGAAAAAAACTCAACACTCGCGCCAGTGGCGTAATCGCCGCTGCGGTCATGCTCAGCCGCGTGCTTGGTCTGGTGCGCGAGGTTCTCTTTAACGCCATGTTTGGAACGGCATCGATGGGACTTTTTCTCATCGCCTTCCGACTCCCAAATCTCCTGCGCGACCTTTTTGCTGAGGGCGCGCTCTCGACCGCCTTCATCACGGTCTTTTCCCAGAAACTTGAAAAAGAAGGCTCGGCGGCGGCATGGGCATTGGCTTCCAAAATGCTCACGCTGGCTACCGTTTTTATGAGTGCAGTGAGCCTGCTCGGCATCATCTTTGCCGCCCCACTCGTGAACCTCCTCGCGCCGGGATTTGATCCGCAGGATGCAGCTTTCACCATACTGCTGACACGGATCATGTATCCGTTCATTCTGATGGTATCGCTCGCGGCGTTGGTGATGGGCATTTTAAATTCGCGGCAGGTTTTCACCGCGCCTGCGCTAGCCTCGAGCTTTTTTAATATTGGTTCGATAGCTGGCGGAGTCTTCTTCGGTTGGCTCATCGACCCTTCATTCGGCTTGAAGGCATTGACAGGTCTGGCCATCGGGACGCTCATCGGCGGGTTCCTTCAATTCGCCATGCAACTCCCCAGCCTGCACCGGGCCGGATTCCGATTCCTACCGGACTTCCGCTGGAATGATTCCGGCATCAAACGCACCCTTATCCTCATGGTGCCATCAGTGATAGCCGCCAGCGCGGTGCAGGTGAATGTGCTCGTGAACTCACGCTTTGCATCCTACGCCGGCGCAGAGGCTGTGACCTGGCTGAACAGCGCCTTCCGCCTCATGCAGCTTCCCCTCGGCGTTTTCGGTGTTGCGGTTGCCACCATCACACTTCCAGTGGTCTCGCGCATCGCGGCGGACACTGACACAAGCCGCTTCGGCCCGACACTTGGCCGGGCGATGCGCCTCGCCGTTTTTCTGACGCTCCCATCGGCTGTTGGTCTTTGGTTCCTTGCCGAGCCTGTCATCGGCCTCATTTACGAGCACGGACACTTCGTCAAAAACGACACCCTGCAAACGGCATTCGCTCTCCAGTGCTACGCCATTGGTCTTGTCGCCTACTCCTGTATCAAAGTTCTTTCGCCGGCATTCTACGCCATCAACCGCAAATGGACGCCGATGCTCGTGAGTTTCGGCGCGGTCGCACTGAACCTCCTCTTGAACTACATTTTCATGTTCCGTTTGGACTTGGGACACAAGGGCCTTGCCCTCTCCACGTCGATCTGCGCCATGCTGAATTTCACGACCCTGTATTTTCTCATGCTCTCCCCTGCAAAGAATCTGGAGAGCGGAAAATTCGTCGGCACGCTCACCCGTTGCTTGGCAGCCACGGTTCCCCTAGCACTCGCATGCCATGCCGTCCTCACATTCGGCACCTCCTTTTTTACAGGCACAGGACTCACAAGCCGGATCGCTCTCGTTCTCAGCGCCATTATCGCTGGCTCAGCGGCTTATTTGCTCAGCTGCCTGGTTCTGCGAGTGGATGAAACATCCGCTGCAATGGGAATCATCCGGCGGAAGATTCTTAAAAAGTAACCGACCCCAAAAAGTTGAAGCCCGTCGCAGCGAATGCTACAACGGGCTTCTGTTCCCCCCAGAACGACTCCAAAGTAACATCGGTTTGTGGCGGTGCAAGGATTTTTTTAAATTTTTTTCCAATGCTTCGATTGATTCTGCTCACCTCATAAAAAACTGGTTTCAGCCTCACACCCTCTCCAAAGTATTAGGAAGATGAATCCTGCCTTTCCTACAGCACTCCTTGAAAAAGTCCGCCAACTCAAAGTCATTGCCGTTGTAGTCATCGATGATGCAAATGATGCCACGCCACTCGCGCGCGCCTTGTTGGACGGCGGCATTTCGGCGATCGAGCTCACCCTCCGCACTCCCACAGCTTTTGAGTCACTGCGCCGCATCCGCGAACAATTCCCCGAGATAATGGTGGGCTTGGGAACGGTGCTGACAAGCGAGCAAGTCGATAAGGCCGTTGCAGCCGGCGCTGCATTTGCTGTTGCTCCGGGATTCAATCCAAACATTGTTCGTGCGGCGAAGTCCGTCGGCCTTGCCTTTGCTCCCGGAATCGCCACCCCATCGGATATCGAAGGCGCAGCCGAACTCGGATGCAACCTGCTCAAGTTTTTCCCAGCCGAACCGAGTGGAGGCGTTGCCTACCTGAATTCCATGTCCGCCCCTTATGCCCACCTTGGCTTGGAATACATTCCTCTCGGAGGATTGGATGAATGCAATTTTACTCGCTACCTCGCTTTAAAAAATGTTCCAGCAGTGGGAGGATCCTGGATCGCACCCCGCGACCTGATTCAAAAGAAGGATTGGCCAACGATCACCGCAAACGCCCGGCGGGCGTTAGAAAAAATCTAAAATCTCTGAAACAGGCTGAGGCTAGCCCGGCACCGGGCGTATTTTCAGGCAGTGAAAAGTTCCGCACCGTGATGGTTCGAGGTTGGAACTGACATCGGCTCGGGATACTCAAAGATTTTCCCCTCGTAGTTGCGGATCACGATTTTTTCCGAGTCGTGGTAAACCACATAGTTGGGATTGATCGGCACCTTTCCGCCGCCGCCGGGCGCGTCGATGACATATTGGGGAATGGCGTAGCCGCTGGTGAAGCCGCGTAGGGATTCTATGATTTCGATACCTTTTGCGACCGATGTGCGCAAATGGGAAGAGCCGCGAATGAGGTCGCACTGGTAGAGATAATACGGCCTCACACGGCACAGGAGCAGCTTATGGATCAGCTCCTTCATCACCTCGGGACTGTCATTGACGCCTTTCAGGAGGACACTCTGGTTCCCAAGCGGAATTCCGCTATCCGAAAGGCGACCCAGCGCGTCACGGACTTCGCTGGTGAGTTCGCGCGGGTGGTTCACATGCACGCTCATCCACAGCGGATGATACTTGCGCAGCATGTTGCAGAGCTCTGGGGTGATGCGTTGGGGAAGAAAAATCGGAACGCGTGTGCCAATGCGCAAAAACTCAAGATGCGGGATGGCGCGCAGACGTTTAAGAATCGCCTCAAGGCGCGAATCCGAGAGCAAAAGGGCATCGCCGCCGGATAGCAAAACATCGCGGATGGCGGTGTTTTTTTCCAAATAGCGAAAGGCCTCCTCGAAGTCGGTGACGAGTTCCTGTTCCCCCACGCCGCTTACAACTCGGCTTCGGGTGCAATAGCGGCAATAGGAAGCGCAGCGATCGGTCACGAGAAACAAGACCCTGTCTGGATAGCGGTGCACGAGCCCCGGGACAGGCATATGCGAGTCCTCACCGCATGGATCGGCCATGTCATAGGGAGAATCATAGCCCTCTTCGATACGGGGAATAACCTGCCGACGGATCGGGCAGTCGGGATTGTCTCGCTCGATGAGATTGAAATAATGCGGCGTGACAGCCAGCGCCAGCTTGGTTCCGGCAAGAAGAACCCCCGCTCGCTCCTCACTGTTGAGTTGGAGATGTGCCTCCAGCGCCGATAGAGTGCTGATACGATTCCTCTGCTGCCAGTGCCAGTCAGCCCATTCGGAAGCGAGGGCATCTTTCCAATAGCCGGGGGCATGAGAAAAGAATCGAGAAGCTGGCTCAGTAGACGGTTCGGACATTTTAATGCCCAAAGGCTACGACGATCACTAGGAGTGTCAACGCGGACGTTTTACGAAGTATGCGACAGTTCAAAAATGAAATTCTCATTTACACAGGCGGCTGGGGAAACGACTTCGCCGAAGCAATGATGATGCCTCCAGATTCGAGAAGGCAGAAAGTGGTCAGCAGCTGAAGAATCGAGTCCGCTCGTGTTTATGGGCCTCTCGGGTCGCCAAGGAGGGGCGGCACTTAATGCACGGTGATATCCTGCGATTTTTTAGTGACCCGCACTGAGCTTAACATCGGCCGTTTTTTTGGAACCGCTCAACTTGGGCCATAGGAAACCATAGATTGATACGATTACGAAGCAGCCCAGCGGAACGAGGAAGGCATCCGACATTCCACGAATATCGCCCACCCAGCCCATCAACTTGGGCAAAAGCGCACCGCCCATGATCGCCATGACGATGAAGGATGAGGCCAGTTTGGATTTCTCACCGAGGCCGTGGATGCCCAGCGCAAAAATGGTCGGAAACATGACCGACATGAAAAAGAAGCTTAGAAAAAGGGCTATGAGAGAGAGCCATCCAAGTTTAAGGGCGATAGCGGCCATGAGCAGGACATTCACAGCTGCGTAGATTCCCATAACCAACCAAGCGGGAACGCGCGAAAGAATCCACGAACCGGATGCCCGGCCCAAGAGGAAAAGGCTGAAGCCGAAGTAGGCAAGCAGCTTTGTGGCCCCTTGCTCGGTGATGAACCAGTTGCCGTCACGCTGTTCGACTCCAGCGCTCCCTCCGAGCCAAAAGCTGTGATTCCAAGCCTCGCCGACTGGAGGGATCTCCGAGACGACATAGTTAATGAAAAATGCGAAGATTCCCGCCTGCGCGGCGACATAGAAAAACTGGGCCACCACTGCCATGACAAAGTGAGGGCGACTCCAGATCGAAATTCCTCCTTGGGTCGCTGCAGCAGCGGTCACCGCGTCTTCCGGCGGTTTGATCTCGGGTAAACGCACAAACCAAAAGACACAAGCCAGTAGCATGACAGCTACGGCAATACCGGCATAGGGAATCCACAGATTTTGGTGCGCGGCTTGCGCGCCTTGCTCGGAATAAAAAAACAACCCACCGATAATCGGCCCGAGAATCCAACCGACGCCGTTGAAGCTTTGCGCGATGTTGATGCGCATAGCGGCGTAGTTTTCATTTCCCAGAACGGTTGTATAGGGGTTCGCGACTGTTTCCAAAAAAGTCAACCCCATCGAGATCACGCAAACGCCGAGCAGAAATGCCCAGAATGTCGAAATGCTGGTAGCAGGGATAAACCAAAGACACCCAATCGCCACGATCACCAGACCAGCTATAATTCCGCCCTTGTAACCGAGTTTATTCGCGAACCAACCGGCAGGAAGAGCCATCAAGAAATATCCCAAGTAATGGGCAAATTGGACCCACGCAGACTCACGCTTCGAGAGGTGAAGAAAGTCCTGAAAATGCTTATCCATGACATCGATCATGCCATTGCATAGCGCCCACAGGAAAAAGAGGGAGCTGATCAAAAGAAATGTCGCGAAATGGTTGCGACCGTCTGAGGTTCTAAATAGGGAGGATTTCATTTTATGATTAGAAATGTAACTGGGAGAGGTGAATTTTGAAGGTTTTGCGACTGCAGATAATTTTACACATCATCTTTCTCTGATGTCTCTTAAAATGATCTAGGGAGTATCTCTTGTTGCCTGATTTTGGGCTCAACAGCCAATAGAGAATTGAATCTTTTACAAGTCACCAACGAACCCCTTCCTCTTGCAACCAGAATCTTCCGGGATGCCTTTTCTTCTTGGGAAAGCTCCTCCTCATTGGACATGCCGACCGCGCCGCCGATTGCGATATCAGTCAGTCACGAAAGCACGCCTACAAGAATCATGAGGCCGACGACGCCAGCGAAAGCAGACGCTGAATGCAAGGCTCATGGGATGGATATTAGTCTCGCTTTGAAAGGATAGCGGATTCGTAATTTTTAACTTCGGCAATCCACGAGGAATCTCCAGGGACATTCTGGCGGCGGCAGTGTTCCTTCCAGACCTCGCCGAGCGGAAGCGTCTTAACTTCCTCCATGAGCGCAAGGCGTGTGGTGAAATCACCAGAGCCCTCGGCGTCGCGCAGCAGCCCCGCAGGCTCGAGCAACGCCGCGAGAAGGGCCTTGATGGTCGAGCGGGTGCCAATGACCCAGGCGGCAATACGGTTGATGCTCGCATCGAAGAAATCGAGACCGATGTGCGTGCGGCCAAGGAATCCGCCGCGCACGAGTTCTTCCATAATGGAGCGCGTGGGATCATCCATCAGCACCACATGGTCACTGTCCCAACGCACGCCGCGGCTCACATGGAGCAAGATTTCGGGAACGAATTGCAGGAGCGACGAGATTTTATCCGAGAGGTTTTCAGTGGGATGAAAATGCCCAGCGTCCAGGCAGTAGAGGAGTTGGTTTTTTATGGCGTAGCCGAGGTAGAACTCGTGAGAACCTACGACATAGCTCTCCGATCCGATGCCGAAGAGTTTGCTCTCCACGGCGTCGAGGTTGAGCTTGCGGTCAACCGGAGCAGAAAAAATCTCGTCGAGCGAGTCGGCAAGCCGTTCCCGGGGCGACTTGCGATCATACGGCGTGTCCTTCGATCCATCCGGAATCCAGAAATTAGTAACCACTGGCGAGCCGATCTGCTTGGCGATTTCTTCGCCGATCTTGCGGCAAGCGATGCCGTGGTTGATCCAGAATTCACGGATGGCTTTGTCCGGATGGGCGAGCGTGAGTCCATCGGCGGCCAGCAGATGGGAGAAATAGCTGGGATTAAAATCAACCCCGAGTCCCCTCGCCTTGCACCAATCCACCCAGCTTTGGAACTGGGCGATCGTGTAAGCGTCGCGGTCCACACGACCGGCAGAGAGGTCGGCATAGGAGGCATGGATATTCAAGCGGTGGTTGCCGGGAATGAGTGAAAGCGCCTTGTCGAGGTCGGAGCGGAGTTCATCGATCGTGCGCGCCTTGCCAGGGTAATTGCCAGTGGCCTGAATGCCCCCGCCGTCGAGTTTCGATCCGTCTTTTTCAAATCCGCCAACGTCATCGCCCTGCCAGCAATGCAGCGAGATCGGCGTTGAGGCCAAGGTTGCAAGAGCGGCTTCGGTGTCCACGCCGAGGGCGGCGTATTGATCGCGGGCGGAGGTGTAGTGGTTCATAGAGCAAGACGCATTGAGCTGGCACACTAATGGAGAACTCGGTGCGGGGGTATTACTATTTCCGTCGCATCTTTCGCGAACAGACCGGTCCGTCACCGGACATCTGGCGCAAACAGAGTCAACGCCCCCCCAACATAGCCAAGAGGAAGGCAGACAATTTCAACCATCCCGTCCGCCAATCCATTTGCGTTGCTGTTTTTTCCTCTATGGGATGACTTTGAAAAAAATTGATCAATAATTCTCATATTATAACTAACATCGGAAACATGTGCTCGGTATTTAAAAACAAAAACCTTGTCCTCAAACCCGGGCGCGTTTTGCTGGGAGCGAACATCCATGGGGAGGTTTCTGGCATTTGGGCGGGGTTTGCGCGTTCGGAAATCTTGGATTGGTGGCGGAGGCAGGGTGCGGAAGAAGTGGAACTGACAGCAACATCATTTGCCGAGCGTTCAGGCAGAACGGGCAAGCTCGTGTGGGAGGATGTTCCGGAAGGGCATGTCATCAGCGCAATTCTCGACCACAGGGAAAGTCCGGCGCTGCTGAAAGTCGTGACACGGCCTGCGAATGCGGAGGAACTTTCCAGATTTGAGCATCCCCGCTTGCCTTTGCTTCGGAAGCGGAGGTTCGCGGCGGTTTCTCCCGGAGAGGAGGAACCTGATTTGTTTTCAACACTGGGTCCCTTAGTTGGAACTCAGGGCGGCGACGGCCTCGTCGAGTGTGGCGGAGTTTGAGATCGAGATGACGGGTGTTCCCTTGCGGATGCGTCCCACGAGACCGGCGAGCACGCCGCCGGGTCCGAGTTCGATGAATTGTTCAATGTGTAGATTGTCGATGAGGTATTCGATGCTCTGGGACCAGCAGACGCTTCCAGTGACCTGGTCGGCCAGCGTGCGGCGGATGGTTTCCGCATCGCTCACCGTGATGGCGTCCACATTGCACACAACGGGAACGCGCGGAGAGTGCATGGGTGTTTCTGCGAGAGCAGCAGAAAGCGTCTGGTAAGCGGACTCCATGAGGCGCGAGTGGAAGGCGCCGGCGACTGTGAGTTCCACGGCCTTTCTGGCGCTGTATTCCTTGGCCAGGGAGACGGCCATGACGATTTTTGAAGATTCTCCGGAGAGGACGATTTGTCCGGGGGCATTGATATTGGCGACATCCACGTCGGCCACGGCGGCCAGTTCCCGCACGCGGTCCTCTTCGCCACCGATGATGGCCGCCATGCCACCTTCCGAAGCCTCGCAGGCTTCCTGCATGGCGCGGGCGCGCTTGTCCACAAGGCGAAGTCCGGTCTCAAAATCAAAAGTTCCAGCGGCAGCGTGGGCGGTGAACTCTCCGAGCGAAAGGCCGGCGGTGGCTTGAAAATCGAGGCCTGGGAATTTTTCTTTCAGAACGGCAAGGCAGGCGAGGCCGTGGACATAGAGTGAGGGCTGGCAGACAGAGGTTTTGGTGAGTTCCTCGGAGGGGCCTTCAAAGGCGATTTGGCTGAGCGAATAGCCAAGGATCGAATCGGCGCGATGGAAAAGATCGGCTGCACAGGGATACTCGGCGGCGAGATCCTTGCCCATCCCGACTGTTTGGGCACCTTGGCCTGAGAAAATGAGAGCGGTTTTTTTCATAAATGGATGAAGGCTGGGGTCTGGTAATCAGTGCCAGGCACTGTGCACGATGGTGTAAGCGAGAGGAATGCCGATGAGAAGGTTAAAGGGAAAGGTGACACCGAGCGCAAGCCCGACATAGACGCTGGGATTCGCCGCTGGGAGGGCAGCCCGAAATGCTGCCGGCACGGCGATGTAGGATCCGCTCGCGCAAAGAATCGCAAAAAGAAACGCATCCCCCTCCCGGAATTTGCAAAAGTAGGCGATGAGGAGCGCGCAACCACCAGAAATGATGGGAAAGGCCAGTGCAAAGGCGACGGAAAAAATGCCTCCCGCGCGCAAATCCGCTATGCGCCGTGCGGCGACCAAGCCAAGATCTAATAGGAAAAAACAGAGCATGCCCGGGAAAAGCTGGCTCACAAAAGGCTGAAGAGCCTTGGCGCCGGATGCCGGAGTCACCATTCCCGCCAGGAGACTGCAGATGAGGATGAGAACGGATTTATTGGCCAAGCACTCGTGAAGGACGCTCGCGTAGGAGAGTCGGTTCTTACCAGCTTTGGTGTCGTTCCATCTCGCCAGCACAAGTCCGGTTAAAATCGCCGGGCTTTCCATTAAGGCCAGTGCCGCTACCATGTAGCCGCCGAAGGGAATCTGGCGCGCATCAAGGTAGGATGCGGCCGTCATGAAGGTAACCGCGCTTACCGAGCCATAAGTCGCCGCCACAGCCGCCGAATCAGGCACACTGAACTTCCTTCTCACGATCGGATAAACGATCAGCGGAATCACGAAGGAAGCGACCGTGGCGATGAGCAAAGGTAAGACAACTTCAATAGAAATCGGCGTCTTTTGCAGTTCGTTTCCACCCTTAAAACCTAAAGCGAATAGTAAATATAGAGATAGCACCTTTAAAAACGACTCCGGAATTTCAAGGTCCGACTTGACGATGACGGCGAGGATGCCAATCAAAAAGAAAAGAATCGCTGGTTGTAAGAGGTATTCCAATGGGCTCATGTCGGGCCGAAAACTAAATAGGAATTTGATTTTGGGAAGACCGAAGATCAATTTTAAGAAAAACCAAATGAAAACACTCCTCGCTATCGCCGCGATCGCTCTCGCAGGCTGCAGCACCATGCCCAAACAACCGCCCCTCCGCACTGTGGATCATGTGAACCTCAGCCAATTCATGGGCGACTGGTATGTCATCGGCACCATCCCTTGGTTCGTCGAAAAAAACAATGTTGGCACGATGGATATCTACAAACTTCGGCCCGACGGAAAAATCGACATCCGCTACGTATTCCACAAAAAATCCCTCGAAGCTCCGCGTCAGGAGATGAAGGCCACCGCCACCGTGGTCAACACCAAAACCAACGCCGAGTGGGCCGTTCAATTCCTTTGGCCCTTCAAAGCTCCGTTCCTAGTCATCGATCTCTCGCCGGATTACCGCCACACCACGATCGGCTATCCCGACCGCAGCCTCATCTGGATCATGAGCCGCGAACCGGTGATGTCTGAAAAAGACTACACCGCCGCGCTTGAAAGCGCCCGCTCGCAAGGCTACGACATATCGCGTATCATCAAGGTGCCTCAAAAATCAAAGCCCAAGCCATGACAACCTACGTTTACGAAACCATCCAGGCAGACCACTCAACCGAGACAAGGATTTTCGAGTTCCAGCAACGCATGACCGACAAGCCGCTCACCCAGCATCCAGAAACCGGAGAACCCGTGCGAAGGATTATCAGCGGTGGCCTAGGCATCATGCAAAAAGGTAAGGCGCCCTCCCCTTCGGCCTCATCCTGCGGTAGCGGATGCGGGTGCCATTGAACGCCGTCTAAAGCGGATTCAAGCTCCACGAGACTTCGCCGTTTTCAAAAACCTCTAGCCATGCCCAGCTTGGCGGTGAGCCCTTGTTAGGCTTGCCGATCGTGCCGGGATTCAGAAGACGACAGACGTCGACCTGTTCGTCGCGTGGCACATGAGTGTGTCCAAATAGGAGGAAATCCGCCGCAGGTAGCCTGCGGGGAGGGATATGGATAAGGTGAAATTTCCTCCCAAAGCGATTCAGATCAAGAGTTAGAGGCAAATCGAGTCCGCCGTCGTTGTTTCCAAGAACGCCATAAAATGGCTTCCCGAGTCCCAGACAGGCGCTGAGCGTGGAGAGATTGCAAAAATCCCCCAGATGCCAAATTTCATCCGCCGATTTCAGATCGGGCACGATTTTTTCCGGCAGGATGCCGTGGGTATCGGCGATGACAGCTATACGCATGAGAAGCTGGAGTCGCGGAGTTTGTGGTCTCCCGTGACTCCGAAGCGCAGGCGAATCAGAGCAGGGCGCTGAGCTTGGAGACGATATCCGCCTTGCCGCTTACTCCCACGGATTGATCACGCTTGGCGCCACCTTTGAAGTAAATGAGAGACGGGATGCTGCGAATACCGAATTGAGTGGAAACGCCGGGAGCGTCATCGACGTTGACTTTGGCAATTGCGAATTTTCCGACGTTTTCAGTGGCGATTTCATCCACTACCGGTCCAAGCATTCGACAGGGAGCGCACCAAGGTGCCCAGAAATCGACCAGAACAGGAGTGCTGGCGGATTCGATGAAAGCAGTGAAATTGGAGTCGTTGAGTTCAGTGACGTTAGGATTGGCCATAAGAAAAGTGTGGTTGGTTTTTTTGAAAATCGAAGGATCAGCCTAGCATTGTCCAGACTTGAATTCCTAGTGAGAGCAAGGCCACGACCGTTGCGGCGATGCCGAGGATGAGATCGGAATTGCCAGCTTTGCCATCTGCCACATTCGTTGCGGCGGCCTCTGCAGGAGCAGATTTTTTTTCACTCGGAGCAACTGCGGCTTGAGCAGGCTTTTTGAGATTCATCGTGGCCTGAGGAACAGATTTTGCAACTGTCGGCAGGCTGATTTTTGCGGTCTCCTTTTTGGGTGATGCAGAACTGGCGGGCGGATTGACCGCCACGGCAGCTGCTGCCGGAGCGGCGGAGACCGCTGCAGGCGCTTTCGGCAAAACAGGCACGGCGGGCATCTTTGGCGCTTCGCCAGCGACAGCTGGCGGCTTGATCGCCACGGCGGGTGCTGCGGGGGCGGTCGGAATCGCTCCAGGAGCTTTTGGCAAAACAGGCGCGACAGGTATCTTTGGTGCTTCGCCAACAGTGGCAGGCGGCTTGATCGCCACGGCTGGTGCTGCGGGGGCGGTCGGAATCGCTCCAGGCGCTTTTGGCAAAACAGGTGCAGCTGGTATCTTTGGCACTTCGCCAACAGCGGTCGGCGGCTTGATCGCCAGGACAGGTGCTGCCGGTGCGGCCGGAACCACTCCAGGCGCTTTTGGTAGAACAGGCGCGGCTGGTATCTTTGGTGCTTCGCCAACAGCGGTCGGCGGCTTGATCGCCACGACTGGTGCTGCTGGAGCGGCAGGTATCGCTCCAGGCGCTTTTGGCAAAACAGGTGCAGCTGGTATCTTTGGCGCTTCGCCAGCAGCGGCAGGTGGCTTGATCGCCACGACTGGTGCTGCCGGAGCAGTCGGAACCACTCCAGGCGCTTTTGGCAAAACAGGCGCAGCTGGTATCTTTGGTGCTTCACCAACAGCGGCAGGTGGCTTGATCGCCATGGCAGGTGCTGCCGGAGCAGTCGGAACCACTCCAAGAGCTTTTGGTAAAACAGGCGCAGCTGGTATCTTTGACGCTTCGCCAACAGCGGTCGTCGGCTTGATCGCCACGACTGGTGCTGCTGGAGCGGCAGGTATCGCTCCAGGCGCTTTTGGCAAAACAGGTGCAGCTGGAATCTTTGGCGCTTCGCCAGCAGCGGTCGGCGGCTTGATCGCCACGGCGGGTGCTGCCGGAGCAGTTGGAACCACTCCAGGCGCTTTTGGTAAAACAGGCGCGGCAGGAATTTTTGGTGCTTCGCCAACAGCGGTCGGCGGCTTGATCGCCATGGCAGGTGCTGCAGGAGCAGTCGGAACCACTCCAGGAGCTTTTGGTAAAACAGGCGCGGCTGGTATCTTTGGCGCTTCGCCAGCGACAGGAGGTTTGATGGCTGGAATCGTAAGAGGCAGGGCCGGAGGCACGCCCCCCCCTGGAACAACAGGCTTGATGGCAGGAGAAACGGGCGGTGGTGGCGGCACAAGACCTGTGGCTAGCGGAGCAGGCTTGGAAGGAAGGCTGATCATGGCTGCTTCACTACCTTGAGCTGGTGGAGGCGGAACCGCACGACGATTAGGAAGGACAATACGAACAGTTTCTTTTTTGGGGTCGGGCATATGAACTCGGGTGAACGTTTAGACCAGTGAAGTAATTCCAGAGGCGAGGATGTTTGTCAATTTTCAGCAACTCACCTGGGAATTTTTAACAAGTCGGGCCATGATGGCTTTCTGCGTGTGGAGTCGGTTTTCAGCTTGCCGGAAAATGGTGTCGGCATGGGCCTCGAGAGTTGCCTCATCAATTTCCTTGCCCCTGTATGCTGGTAGGCAGTGCATCACTAATGCCCCCGCTGCGGCGAGCGCGACGAGTTCGGCGTTGATTTGATAACCTTGAAACTGAGCCAAGCGGTAAGCGGCCTCCTCCTCCTTGCCCATGCTGACCCATACATCGGTGTAGAGCACATGAGCTCCGGCAGCGGCTTCCGAGGGATCTGAGATAATGCGGATTTTTCCTCCAGCGCGCTCGAGCAATTCCACAGGGGGCTGGAATTTCGGAGGTGCGGCAATACTGAGTTCGAATCCACAGCGGGCTGCGGCCCAAATCCAAGAGCGGGCCACATTGCAATCGCCATCGCCAATGAATGCCACGCGCAACCCGTCGAGCGAGCCGCGCGTTTCCCGGATCGAAAAAAGATCCGCCAAAATCTGACAAGGATGCTCTTCGTCGGTGAGAGCGTTGATAGTTGGAATGCCACTGAAGGCGGCGAAATCCTCGACATCCTTTTGCGCAAAGGTTCGGATGACTGCGCCGTGGAGCATGCGCCCCATGACGCGGGCCGTGTCGCGGATCGGCTCCCCTCGCCCGAGCTGGATATCGGCTGCAGCAAGAAAAAGAGCATCGCCGCCGAGTTCACGAATTCCGACCTCGAAGGACACGCGGGTGCGGGTGGAGGATTTGGAAAACATGAGCGCCCAGCATTTGTCTTTGAGCGGATGCTCGGCATGATGCCCCCGCGTGGATTTCATAACGGCGGTGCCGTCCAGGATATTCACGATGTCCTGTGCGGTGAGAGACTCGATAGAGAGAAGATGATTCATGATATGGCCCGAGGTTCGTTTCAGTTCACGGACTCGAGTATGAGGAGGGTTTCGGAAAATTTTGCCACGGCCTCGTCGATTTCCTGACGAGTGACATTGAGAGGCGGAAGAAAACGGACAACGGTTTCCCCCGCCGGGATGACGAGCAATCCGGCCGACATGGCCCGAGTCACCACTTCCAGGGCCGCGAGGCGGGTGGTTTTTGGGAAATCACTACTCAGCTGGACGCCAATCATAAGGCCGATGGCACGGACTTCTGAGATGAGCGAGGTTTCAAGCGCTCGGAGCGATGAGGCCAAGTATTCACCAAGAACCCGGGTGCTTTCGAGGAGTCCGTCGCGCTCGATGATTTCAAGAACTTTCAACCCGGCAGCGCAGGAAACAGGATTCCCACCATACGTTGTGCCGTGACTCCCCGCGCCAAGCAGATCGCAGAGCGGCCCTCTTTCTTCGATGACTTTGCTTGAGGCCCAAAACGCGCCGAGGGGAAACCCGTTGGCGATACCCTTGGCCCATGAGACTCCATCGGGCTGAACTTCCTTCGTCATGGCATGCCAACCGCACCAGTATCCGGTGCGCCCGAGACCGCACTGCACTTCATCGAAAAGCAGGAGCATGCCGCGCTCGTCGCAGATTTTCCGGAGGCCGAGCAAAAACTCAGCCGTTGCGGGATGAATGCCACCTTCGCCTTGAACGGGCTCGACAAGGATTGCGATAATATTGGAGTCGACCGCAGCCCGCACGGCATCAAGGTCGCCGAATGGCAAATGCTGGAACCCAGGCAGAAGCGGGCCGAAATCTTTTTTCACCTTTTCCTGCCCCGTGGCTGAGATGCAAGCCATGGTGCGTCCATGGAAGGATCCTGTGAATGTCAGAATGCCGGACCTGCCCGTGGCGCTACCAAAGCGTCGGGCGAGTTTAATCAGCCCCTCGTTGGCTTCGGCCCCACTGTTGCAAAAGAAGACCTTTCCCTCTCCAGTGACTTCCACAAGACGCCTTGCGAGAGATGCCTGGGGGCTTGTGCGGTAGAGGTTGGATGCGTGGACGAGCTTTCCGGCCTGCTCGCAGACGGCACTTGTGACCTCTGGATGCGCGTGCCCGAGCGAGCACACGGCAATTCCAGCGCCAAAATCTAAAATTTTTCTACCCGAGGCATCATGGATGAAACATCCGGATCCGCTCTCGATATCGAGATCGAATCGTCCATAAGTCGGAATGACAAAGCGGGAGTAATCTTCAGCAAGTGGGTTCATGGTCTTCAGGAAGAGAAACGGGCGGGACCATTTCTGGTCCCGCCCGGTCCGTCAGGGGATTCCTCGGGAGAAATCTTCCACCGGTTTCAGGTTGAAATTTTTAGCGGGAAAGCCTGTGGCATCCCGCCAGGTTTTTACTCGGACTTTTTGGCTACCGAGGATGCTGCGGTTTCAACAGCCGCTTCTTCGATGCCGGCGCCTTCCGTATCGACCCACTCGATATAGGCCATCGGAGCAGAATCACTCATGCGCTGACCGAGCTTGATGATGCGGGTGTATCCACCTTTGCGTGTTGCTGCGCGCGGAGCGATTTCGGCGAAGAGCTTTTTGACGGCGTCTTTTTGACCGAGGTAGCCTGCGGCGAGGCGGCGTGCATGCAGATCACCACGCTTGCCGAGAGTGACCATCTTTTCCGCGAGCGGACGGACGGCTTTGGCCTTGGCGAGGGTGGTTTTGATGCGTGTGTGTTCGATGAGGCTGCAGACCTGATTGGCGAGCAAAGCATCGCGATGAGAGGTCGAGCGACCGAGTTTGACAGTTTTCTTACGATGGCGCATGGCGTGTTATTTGGATTCCTCCACAGCGGGAAGTTCGATGAGACCCTGATCAAGCTTCATACCGAGGCCCAAACCGAGTTGAATGAGTTTGTCTTTGATTTCGTTGAGGGATTTTTTGCCGAAGTTGCGATACTTGAGCATCTCGGCTTCGCTCTTGAGAGCGAGCTGTCCCACGGAAGTGATATTGGCGTTGTTGAGGCAGTTTGCCGCACGAACGGAAAGCTCGATCTCGTTGACGCTCATGTTGAGGAGCTTCTTGAGACGACTATTTTCTTGGCTGACCTCCTGCGGAGTTTCATCAAACTCGACGACGTTTTCGTCGAAGCCGACGAAGACATCCAAGTGGTGGCGAAGAATAGCCGAGGCCTGAAGCAGAGCATCATCTGGAGTGATGCGTCCATCGGTCCAGACTTCAAGGATAACCTTATCGTAGTCGGTGCGCTGACCGACGCGGGTGTTTTGAACGGCATACTTGACGCGGGTCACAGGAGAAAAGACCGAGTCGATGGCAATGACGCCAATTGGCTGGTCGGAGCGCTTGTTCTCATCGCCGGTGGCGAAACCGCGACCAACCTTCACTTCGAACTCCGCCTCGAATTTCATCTTCTTATCGAGCGTGCAGATGATCTGCTCGGGATTCAAAACCTCACACTGGTTAGTGCTCTGGATGTCACCGGCCGTGATGACGCCCTCCTTGTTGACTGCGAGCTTCAGAGTGCGGGGCTCGTGGTCATGGGCTTTGAATTTGATTTTTTTGAGATTGAGAATGATGTCCACGACATCTTCAACGACTCCGGGAAGAGTGCTGAACTCGTGCTGAACGCCTTCAATTTTCACCGAAGTGATGGCGGCGCCTTCAAGAGAGCTGAGGAGCACGCGGCGAAGCGAGTTTCCGATGGTGTGCCCGTAACCGGCCTCGAAAGGCTCGGCAATAAAAAGAGCATATTTATCTGTGGATGACTTTTCCTCTTTGACGAGGGTTTTCGGCATTTCAAACCGACCGAGACGAACTGGCATGTGTGTGATGTTTCTGCAATTTCGCCGGGTTTCCCTGTGCGCTTGAGGCCGACCATCAAAGATGGTGACCACAGGACCAACGGCGAATTTCTGATGATACGCGAGTGGGTCTACGTAACACAGCATCCAAGAGAGTCAAGCCTCTGGAATAGTTTTTTTCACAAGCGGCCTTTTTCTCGATCCGAGAACACGAATCCGATAGGCCGTTAATCATGTCCAAAACCGCGATCATTATTCCAGCCCGCTGGGCCTCGAGCCGCCTACCTGGGAAACCCCTCCTTGAACTTGCCGGCAAGCCGCTTGTTCAGCATGTGTGGGAGCGCTGCAGAAAAGTCAGGGAGGCCGAAGATGTGATCATCGCGACGGATGACATGCGCATCGCGGAGGCGGCCTTTGCATTCGGGGCCGATGTGGCACTCACTTCCGCAAAGCACCCGAGTGGAACCGACCGCATTGCCGAGGTGGCAAAAAAACTGACGGGCATCGATATCATACTGAATGTTCAGGGCGACGAACCATTTATCGAACCTGCGTTGATTCGCCGCCTCATCGAAGTGCTCGAAAAAGAAAAACCACTCTCGATGTCAACCGCCGCCTGTCCGCTGGCGGAGGGCGAACTCGAGAACCCGAATTGCGTGAAAGTGGTCACCGGACTGACAGGCGACGCCCTTTATTTCTCACGCAGTCCGATTCCCTGCGACCGGGATGGCGACGCCAATCCTGCCCGTTTTCGACATCTTGGCATTTACGGATACCGGCGGAAATTTCTTTTGGATTTTGTGAAATGGAAGCAGACGCCGCTTGAGAAGTCCGAAAAACTGGAACAGCTCCGGGCCTTGGAGCACGGCGCGAAAATTCGCGTCATCAAAACCAAGGCCACCGGTCCGGGAGTCGATACGGCAGAAGATGCCAAAAAAGCCGCAAAGCTTCTGGCAGGCAGCAAAGGCAAATCCTGAGCTTTCTCCTAACCTCCCCAGCGCGCGCCCTCGCTCAGACCAGGAGTCCAATTGCGCAGATGGCCGTTGGAGTAATCCGTCTTGCCTATCGCACCAATCATTCGCTTGCCGGTTGCGCGCTTCCATTTCTTACTCATGCTCTCGCCCGTGTGGCAACTCCAGCTCTTGATGAAGGCATCGCGGGTAAAAAGATCCCGGCGAATGCGGCCCAGATCGTTTTCATGTAGCCAACTCTTGGACCCACTATCGATCTCATTGCTGTAATCAAACATCCAGCAAGCCCGGTTTGAGTGCCCGTAGTATTCAAAGTCCGCAATTTTCACGCGATCCCTCGGCTGACCAGCATTCAAATAATCAATCAACTCATCACCCTCCTCAAACCACACGAGATTGACCCCATATTTATCGCGAACCGAAACAATGTTTGCGATGAGGTCCTGATTGTCCTGTCTGGAAGAACGCCGAGCATAGCTGGGTTTGTGGACGAGCCATGTGATTTTCGCACCTGGACCGGACTTCGCCTGGATTTCTTGAATGCGCACACGGGCCGCGCGGATAAAATTTCCCCACCAGCGATCGTGTGGCTCGGCCTTGAATTTCTCCCACTCTTGAAGGGATGGACCTCCACTCACAAGGATGTATTCGCGTTCCACCTCGGCCTTTGCCGTGAGCACGCCGATCATTAAAAACAGAGCGAGTAATCGAGCCATGCCGACAGGTTTGGCACAGGCACGGATTGATCAAGATTATTCCGGCCCAAAAAAGTCCTTCAGGAAGTTTTACTGATAGCGCCGGAGGTTTCCTGTATGCATTTCGAATATGGAAATCATCCCCTTCGCAGTCCTCGGAGCATCCCTTCTCACATTGCTGGCATGTTTGTTTTTGTTGCACCTCCGGAACAAGGACACTGCCCGCTTGTCCGAACATTTGCGTGAGCAATTCGCACAACAACAAACCACATCGCGTCAGGAGCTGACCCAAACACTCGACTTCGCACTACGCCAAAACTCAGACCCCGTGCGGGAAGCTCTTACCGCTCTCTCACTCGCCACCAACACGCTCAGGGAGTCATTGGAGAGATCGGTGACAAAATCCTTCGAACTCCAAAACCAACAGCTCGAGGGATTCCGAAACCAACTGGACCGGCTCACACAAACGAACAACGAAAAACTCGAAACGCTCCGCACCTCGGTGGAGGCCAAGCTGACCAGCCTGCAACAAGACAACAACGCGAAACTCGAAGCCATGCGGGCCACGGTAGAGGAAAAGCTCCAGACCACACTGGAGCGGCGTCTCGGCGAGTCCTTCAAGCTCGTGAGCGACAACCTCGACAAGGTTCAAAACGCGATGCTCAACATGCAGAGCCTCGCCGAGGGCGTCGGGGACTTGAAGCGTGTCATGACCAACGTCACGCGCCGTGGCGCCTGGGGAGAATTCCAACTCGCCACGATTCTCGAGCAATTCCTCAGCCCGCAACAATACGACACCAACGTTGCCACGAAAGGCGGACCAGAGCGCGTGGAATTCGCCGTCAAACTCCCCGGGCGCTCAAACGACGGATCCAGCGTCTGGCTTCCCATCGACGCGAAGTTTCCGAAGGAAGACTACGAACGCCTCGTTGCCGCAACAGAAAATGGCGACGCGACCGAAGCCGAGAACGCGGCCCGGCAGCTGGAAATCCGGATCAAATCGAACGCCAAAGACATCCGCGAAAAATATCTCAATCCGCCAGCAACAACCGATTTCGCGATTATGTTCCTTCCGACCGAGGGCCTCTACGCGGAAGTGCTCCGCCGCCGCGAACTCGCCGAAAGCATCCAACTCGAGCACCGAGTCGTCATTGCCGGTCCGACAACCCTCGTCGCACTCCTCAACAGCCTGCAAATGGGCTTTCGGACACTGGCCATCGAACAACGCTCCAGCGAGGTCTGGCAAACACTCAGCGCCGTGAAAACCGAATTCTCAAAGTTCGGAGGCGTCCTGGAAAAGGTGAAAAGCAAACTCCAGTCGGCAACAAACGAGATCGATCAGGTCGGCACACGCACACGCGCTATGCAGCGCCAACTACGCAATGTGGAATCCGCACCAGACGAGGCCACCGCCGCACTCTTCGCTAAGGAAAGCGAACTCCTACCCACACCGGATGCCATATCCGACAACTGAAACGAACAGGTTCCGCGCAGGCTTCGAAATCAGATCTCGATGGTTGAACCGATAGCGGAGAGCAGCAGTTCAAGTCCCTCGTTAGCGAAAGCCGCCTGAGCTACGGTGGTATCGATTTGAATAGGCGGGAAAGTGTTGTAGTGGACGCCAACCACTTTTTTCGCACCGCAGAGTTTGGCGGCTTTGATGGCGTCGGCAGTCCCCATGGTGAAGTTGTCGCCTATGGGAAGCACGGCGAAGCGGAGGGCAAATTCCTCCGCGATGAGATTCATGTCGAGAGTGAGCGCCGTGTCACCGGCATAGTAGAAAGAACCCTCCGCCGCCTCGACCACGAAGCCTGAGGGGTTTCCGCCATACGAGCCATCCGGGAGCGAACTGGAGTGGATGGCGTTGACCATTTTGGCTTTTCCACATGGCAGGGCGACAGTGCCGCCGTGATTCATGGGCTGCGTGTTCGAGATGCCTTGGCGGCCTAACCAGTCGGCAATTTCCCAGTTTGCCACAACCTTGGCCCCGGTCTGGCGCGCTATCGCAACTGCATCAGCAACGTGGTCTGCGTGGCCGTGGGATATCAAAATCACATCGGCTTGGATTTTTGCGACATCGACCGATGAGGCCAAGGGATTCGGGGTGATGAACGGGTCAAACAACAAGCTGGAACCGCCCGACTCAATGAGGAAACAGGAATGTCCGAAATAGGTAAGTTTCATAGCACGCAAAGCAAACCACAATGAAGCCTGGGGTGCAAAGGCTACTCTGAGGCGAATGCGCCGCGCTTCCAATCTTCGGTGGCCAGTGCGACGCGAAAACCATTATGGGCCAATCCGGCCAGCTCATCTCTTGTGAAAGAGAGTTTCTCAGCCAAAAGCAGGTATTCGTCCTCAAGCGTGTTGCCGAAGCTGATCGGGTCATCGGTGCTGATCGTGCAAACGATGCCGGCATCAAGGAGGCGGCGGATGGGGTGTTGATCCGCAGCGGGCACAACGCCGAGCTTCACATTGCTGACAGGGCACACATCGAGTGCGATACCGCGTTCACGCAGAAGGTCGAGCACAGCTGGATCCTCGATGGCGCGGACACCGTGTTCAATGCGCTGCGCTCCGAGTTTTTCCACGACATGACGAATAAAATCTGGACCGCAAAACTCTCCAGCATGCGCTTTGGTGAACTTTCCTGCATCCCTCGCCCGGCGCCAGTAGGTTTCAGCCCAATCACCGAGTGGCGCGGGTTCTGCCCCGTGGAGGTCGATCCCATCCAGACTTGGCCAAGTGAGGGCGTCTTCAAGTATGGGAGCCATTTTTTGCGTGTAGCCATCATGGTGAATGCCGATAAAAATTCTCACTTCAAGACCTGTTGGCACGGCGGAGCGGATGGCGTCGCAGACCTCGCGGCCGTCGAGGTTCATAAAGTCGAGACAACCCGAGGCAAAGCTCACCTCCATGTAGCGGATATTCCGCGCGAGGCGGTCGGCAAAGACAGCGCAGGCGCACTCGTGGTAGCGCTCGGGGGAAATGAAAAAATCCCCGACATAGCCGAGAAGCTCGGATTCGAAGTGGGCAAAGTCACGGAAGCGGAAATCCGGCGCCCATGAGGCAGGCACGCTCTGGTATTTTCCCGGATTGGCGGCTTGGAGGAGCGGCCAAAGCAGGGCGCCTTCGATATGAAGGTGGGTTTCCGTTTTCGGCAGGGATTTGATGAAATCGTAAAGGCTGACGTCCATTTTTTAGTGAAGCAAAGAGCGCAGCATTTCCTCGAAGTCCCCAGCGGCATTTTGACTGGTGGTGGAGGCTCCCGCAATTCGGGCGCGGCGGCAGGCAGCGGCATGGGCCACAGGGTCCGAGGCCCAATCAAGAAGGATGCCTGCAAGGTCGGATGGTTTCGAGGGATCGATGACAAGCCCGGCATCCTGCTCGGAAATCAAACGCGCAGCTTCCGATTCCGCCGGACCGATGAAAAGGCAGGGACGCCCTGCGGCAAGCACCCCGTAAACTTTGCTGGGAACCACAAGGCCGCAGAGGTTCGGTCGCATGGTGACGAGGTGGGCATCCCCCGCTGAGAGGCTTTCCGAGAGTTTAGCCGAAAGCTGGGAAGGCAGAAACCTAATGTTTGAGAGCCCCCTTGCGGCAGCGGCGCGCTGCACTTGAGCGCGTCGGGGTCCATCGCCTATCATAAGAAACACGATATGCCGATCTTCGAGAATTTCGGCGGCCTTGAGCACGGTGTCGAAATCGTGGGCAAGTCCCATGTTTCCTGAGTAAACGACCACAAAGTCTCCTTCGAGATGGTTTTCACGGCGGAACGGATTGTTTTTATGGTCGATCGGCGTCACGGGAGGTGCCCAGTTCGGAATATTGAAAATGCGCGCATAGGGAACGCCACGCTGGACGAGGCGGGATGTCATGCAGCGACCGATTGAGACGACTGCATCGCAGCGCTTCAATGCCTCGCTGGAGAGCAAGCGCAGCAAAGCCACGAGTGGCTTCCCCTTCGGCAGGACACCCAGTTCCTCGGCAACCTCGGGATAGAGATCCTGCGCCCAATGAATGACCTTGTTCCGCTTGAAAAAACCAATCATCGGCCCGAGCACGGCGAGCATGGGAGGGTCTGTCATGGTCACAACAAAATCCGTGCGCGGTAGAAGCAAAGCGCGAGCAAGCAACCACGGGATCATCACAAAATAACTCGCGGCACGCAGGATCACGCTGCGACGCGAAAGCGCTGCGCCGGCGCGGTGGATGTGAACGCCCCGCCGGGTTGCCATTTTTGGTTCGCTGGTTTCGCCCGTTGTCAGAACGGAAACATCCCATCCCCGCGAAGCGAGGACCTCGGCGATGTCGCGCAGCATTTCTCCCGTCGCACCGGATGCGGGGGGATAAACGCGATTAATAAAGAGGATGGATGGCATGGAATTAGCGGTCGGTAGCCGACGGAGAGTTTTTAACCCATGGAGTGATGCCATGGAATATCCAATACGCTGGGATTTTCCACATTTCGATCCGAGCCCACGCGTCCTCTTGATCTCGTCCTCGCGGGGTGTCCCACCATCCGATTCGGGAGGTGGTGACGCCGAATTCGATTCCGGGGATGCGTTGCTGGAAGGTGGCTAAGGCACGGCGGGCGTGGAAAGAGGAAGTGACCAACAAGACACGCCGCACACCAGCGGCTTCGAGTAGGGGCTTGGCGAAGTCGGCGTTCTCCAGAGTGGACTTCGATTCCTTTTCAATGGTGATGCGATCCTCCGGCACTCCACCGCTCAAAAGTGCGCGGCGATTGGCTTCGTGGTCACCCGTTCCAATGATAAAAACCTTCGAAGCCACTCCCTCGCGATAGAGCTTGGCTGCGGCAACTGGACGCGCCTGCGACTCGCCGCCGAGGACGAGAATGGCATCGGCTTGAGAAATAGGCGACTCGATGACGAGAAGGCTGCGCCAAACTTTTGAAAACCAGACTGAATAGCCCGATACGACGGCGGCGACCAGAACGCATGCAAGAGTAACCACGCAAAAAGCAAGACTGCGCAGAGGCGGCTTCATCCCAACTTCGGGGCCGCATCCGCGAGCAGGGCTTCGTAATCCCTGACACGGTCGGGCAGATTGAATGCGAGGGCTTTTGTAAGCGATGCACGCCGCATGCGAACGAGCGAGTCGCTGTCAGTCAGTATGGAGCGAAGACTGTGGCCAAAAGCCTGCGGCGTGAGATCGCAGAAAAGGCCGTTTGTGCCGTCATCGATCACATCACTCAACCCGCCAATGCGGCTGCCCACGATGACCAAACCATGCCTGAGCGCTTCAATTCCCGCCATGGGAAGTCCTTCGGAAGTGGAGGTCATGAGGAGAACATCCGCCATGCCGAGGCGTTTGGAAACCTCCTCCCCTGCAAGCCAACCCGAAAAAGTGACGCGACCCTCCAGAGAGCATGAGTGCACGAGATTCCGCATCGCCTCGGAGAGCGGGCCTTCGCCGATAACCTCAAAGTGCCAGGACAGATCTTTGACAAGCGCGAGAGCCTGAATCGCGAGGAGGGGGTTTTTTTGAATACTCAAACGCCCAAGCATGACGATGCGCGGTGGATTTCCCGCTTGGAGGGTCGCTGGCGGAGGAATCATGGGAACCCCGTTGAGAATGACTTTGGCTCGGACACCGCAATTTTTTTTGGCGAGGTCCGCGACGAATCCGCTCACGGCAGTGACTGCGGCGGCTTTTTTCCAGATCGGTTGGATGAACGGCCCGAGAACACGGAAGAGGGAGTCTGTTTGCTCGGGCACGCCACCGGGAACATCGCCGAGGTGGGCTGTGAGCACATAGGGGATGCCTGTAAGTTGATGCAGGGCGAAAGCCAAGGCGCCCGTGGGAACGACAAAGTGGGCGTGAATGACATCCGGTTTCCAAGTGCGGCAGAGATTCCAGGCAGGGAAAAAGGCGGTGAAAAGATAAAGCGCCATCTCCCCCACCGAGCAAGTGTCCTCACGCCTGCGGAAAGACTGCGGGCGGAGAACAGTGACTCCATTGACCACCGCCTCGCGGGGCAGGTGGCGCAAACCAGCGGAGACGACGCGCGCCTCGTGACCATTGCGCACAAGCCCCTCGGCAACGGATGCCGCCACGCGTCCCCCACCCCCGCCTACTGGGGGGTATTCGTAGCAAAGGACGAGGATTTTCATGGCAGGAAGCGGTCGTAGATTTCCTCCACGGCAGAGGTCATTCGCTCAACCGAAAAGCTGGCTTCGATCTTGGCACGGGCATTTTGCGCGATGCGTGAGGAAAGTTCGGCATCTTGCAGCAAAGCAGCCGTGCTTTCGACAAAGAGGGCCGCATCATCGGAAGGGACAAGAAATCCCTCGCGGCCGTCGCCGATGACTTCGGCTATGCCATCAAGCTGCGAGGCAACGACAGGAAGCCCCATGGCCATGGCTTCAAGGAGCGTCATCGGCAGGCCCTCGTAACGCGATGGCATGAGAAGGACATCTGCCGCGAGATAGACCAAGCGGGTGTCAGCAACATAGCCCGAGAAGGTGACACGGTCCGAGATACCAAGAGCGACTGCCTGTTCGCGCAGCATCTTTTCCTCGGGTCCATCGCCCGCGAGGAGGAAGTGAAGATCGGGAAAGCGCGGGGCGAGCTGTGCTGCAACTTCGAGGAAGAGGGAGAAGTTCTTCTGGGGATTGAGCCGACCGACGCCGGCCACGACGCGCGCGGAGGCGGGCAGTCCGAGCTCAATAAGGGCTTGGTCGCGCCGTGCCCCTGCAGGACTGAATCGGCGGAGGTCAATGGCATTCGGCACGAGGGTGACATCACTCGAAGGAATGGATTCGCGGGTGATCAAAAAATCTCTGCAGGATGCCGAAACGGCGACGATGTGGCTGGCAAAGCGGTTTGAGAAGCGGTCCAAGGCGAGAAGCAGGCGACTCTCGGCCCGGCGGGTGTCGTTTGTGTGGTCGTGGTTGATGACCACTGGAACTCCAAGCAGGGCACCAAGTGGCTTGGCGATGATATTGGAGGGAATGAGGTGGCAGTGGAGGATATCCGGCCTATCCGCAATCAAGCGCCATGGGATCGAGGCAAGATAGAGGGGAAGTAACTTATGCGGGGAGAGCGAGTGGACTTTGACACCTGCCTGCCTGAGTCGGTCCCAATAAATGCCGTGGCCGTGCATCGTGGCGACTTCGTGTCGGAAGCGGGCACTCCCACAGGTCGCCAGATTCAGAACAACCTCCTGTGCTCCCCCGAGGTGGAGGCTGTCGATGATATGGAGGACGCGTTTCACGGGAATTTTCTCATCTGCCACTGTTGCCAAACATATTCACACCAGAGGAAGAGGCGTTCATCCGATTGCCCGGCGAGGTGGGCGGAGAGCTTTTCGCGCAGCAGGGGCGAATTTGCCTCAGGCGCGATGCGACCGCTGCGGAGCCAGCTTCCAACCGGCGTGCCGAAGCCTTTTTTGTTCCGGTAGATGATCTCATGGGGAAGCAATCCTTCGACGGCGCGCTTGAGCAGATATTTAGTGGTCTTACCCCGGAGCTTGTAATGGTGCGGCAGGCGCCGGGCGAAGTCAGCGACCTCGATGTCGAGGAATGGGCTCCGCACCTCAAGGGAATTCATCATGCTGGCACGGTCAGCCTTGGCGAGGATACCATCCTGCAGATAAATCTCGGTGTAGAACTGAAGCGTGCGGTCCACCGGATTCGTGCCGGAGCAGGATTCCCACGCATCGATCGCCTCGCTGTAGATTTCCTCCACACTGAAGCGGGAGTCGGTGAGACGGGCCAGTTCGGAGGGTTCCAGAGCACCGAGCCATACAGGGTTCCAAAGGCGCGACGGATGATCCAGACCACGCAGTGTGCGTTTGATTTTAAAATCGAGGCTGATATTGGCGTGCGAAACGGGGAGGTGGGCTGCCAGGAGGCGAAGAGCGGAATGCAGCGGACGGGGAACGAGACTGGAATAAAGACCGGCCAAACGCAGCGCGCGAAAGGGGTCGTAACCCGCAAACAGTTCGTCGCCGCCGTCGCCGCTGAGGGCAACGGTGACATGACGACGCGCAAAACGGCAGAGCAGCCAAGTGGGCAGAAGCGATCCGTCGCCCTGGGGTTCATCGAGGAGATCGAAAATGCCGCGTATGGTCTCCAGCGCGGCTTCGAGGCTCAGCGTCTCGGTGTGGTGGTCGGTTTTTAAAAAACCGGCGACTTGAGCGGCAAAGGCCGATTCGTCGAAACTCGGCTCCTTGAAGCCGATCGTGAAGGTCTGGAGTGTGAGATCTTGGACACCCCGCGCAGCCAAAGCGGCAATCGTTGAGGAGTCGAGCCCCCCACTCAGGAAGATCCCGAGCGGGACATCGGCCACAAGGCGACGGCGGGTTGCGCGGGTGAGGATTTCCAGCAATTCTGAGGCCAGCGCGGATTCACTTTTTTGCGACTCCTCTGGCTCCAGCGTGTAGCGCCAGTAGCGGGCCATGCGTGGCGAACCATCATCCATCGCAAGCATGAGATGGTGGGCAGCGGGGAGTTTGTAAATGCCCTCGATAGCAGAGTGCGGTGCTGGGATGAGCGCATGGGCGAGAAACTTGACCCGGGCGATTTCCGACTGGTTGCGCGGCGCAAGCGGGTGCTCGAGAAGCGAGGTCAACTCCGAGGCGAACGCAAAGGTGCCGTTTCGATGAAAATAGTAGAGCGGCTTTTTTCCAAAGCGGTCGCGTGCCAGAAAGATACGCCGCGTGCGGGCATCGTAAATGGCAAACGCCCACATGCCATTGAGACGGGAAAGCATCCCCTCCCCCCATTCGCGCCATGCGTGGAGCAGGACTTCGGTATCCGAGTGATCGGTGGCGAAAATGTGTCCCTTAGCGATGAGTTCGCTGCGGAGTTCCGCGTGATTGTAGATTTCGCCGTTGAAAACAATGGCGAGGGAGCGATCAGCGGAAACCATCGGCTGCGCGCCACAGGCGAGATCGATAATCGATAGGCGGCGGTGGCCCAGAAAAACACCAGCATCCGCTTTTTCAAAATAACCCTCCGCATCAGGCCCACGGTGCGTGAGACGGCGGTTCATGCGCTGCAAATCCGCGCCGTCGCCCGCGCCGAGGAATCCGGCTATGCCGCACATCAGACCGGGCCGGCTTGTGCCTCGCAGTTCCGGGTTCTGCTCACGAGGTAGATGGATTTGTTCTGAGACTCGTGGAATGTGCGGGTGATCATTTCGGCAAGCAGTCCCATGAGCACGCAAATAACTCCTGTCATGAAGGAAAAGACAGCCATCATCGGCAGAGGAGTTCCTGTGAAGAAATAACCCCGCGTCCGCATGTAAAGCGCCCATGCGCCGAAAACAAACGAGGCGATGAAAAACATGAAGCCCCAGAAGCCAAAAAGATACATCGGTTTGAGCATGTATTTGTCGAGAAAGCGGACGGTGAGGAGGTCCATCAGGACCTTGAGAACCCGCTCCAGACCATACTTTGAGTGCCCGGTCTTGCGAGCATGGTGGCCGACTGGAAGTTCGGTGATGCGTGCGCCGTGCCACTTCGCGTAGATCGGCAGGAAGCGGTGCATCTCGCCATAGAGTCGGACGCCCTTGATGACCTCGGAGCGGTAGGCTTTGAGCGAACAACCAAAGTCGTGGAGTTTCACTCCCGACACCGCCGAGATGAGTTTGTTGGCCAAAATGCTCGGCAGGTTGCGCTGAAGCGCGTTGTCCTGACGATCTTTTCTCCAACCGGAGCAGACCTCGAAACCTTCATCGAGCTTGGCCACGATACGGGGGATGTCCTGCGGATCGTTCTGACCATCGCCATCGAGGGGAATAATGATATTGCCGCTTGCGAAGTCGAAGCCGGCCATCATGGCCGCCGTCTGACCGAAGTTTCGGCGGAAGTGCACGACTTTGACCTGCGGATTTTTTTCCGCCAGGCCATCGAGGAGCTCGGCACTGCCATCTTGACTCCCGTCATTCACAAAGATGATCTCCCAGTTTTGAGGAAAGTGCCGATGCATGACGGCCTGAACTTTTTCAAAAAGCGGACCTAGAGCCTCGCGCTCGTTATAAACCGGAACGGTGAGTGAAATCATGCAAAAATAGAACGCCTCCCGTTTTCAATTCGGAGGGCGCGGGCGTCAAGGCAATCCCTATCAACAAAGGCCTCAGAGGCTCGGATCCTGACGCACGTAGTTGTAGCGGGTTTCAAAGCCCAGCTCAGGTGGAAACTCTGAGTAGCCGGAGTTGATCCATGGAATATCGCTGCGGTAGGGAGGAGTGTAGCCGCCTTTGTGAGTAGGGAACGGAAAGAGAGCGACCTCGTAAATCCCATAGCCAAGCCTTGCGAAAACGCGACCGGTGCCGCGCACGAGACCATAGCTCAGGGCCGCAGCATTTCCTTCCATGTCATTCACAACCGCCCACTGATAGGGAATCTCAGTGATTCCGAAAGCGATGTTGCCAAGTCCGCGCCCAAGTTTTCGTGTGGGACCGAAGTCCGATGCCGGCGGTGCTTGAATGTCTGCAACGGCCGTAGCGCAAAGCGCCAAGGAAAGAAGGGAACAAAGAAGGGCTCTCATGGTTCTTTTTCTAAAAAGCCCATATCGGTGAGGCAAGCACGAAATCTCAGTGGCAATGCTTTAAAAAAACTCAGCACGTTTGCAGCTGCCCATCAGGTCTCGCCCGAGGGTCATTGTTTTCGGGTAATCCGAGAAACTCGACCACAAAAGTATTGGCGGGGTTATTGCGCACTTCCGTTGGCGTGCCGCTTTGTTGGATCGTGCCTTTGTCGATGAGCACGACGCGGTCGGCGACTTCGAAAGCCTCGTCCTGGTCATGCGTGACGAAAATCGTGGTGAGGCGTGTGAGGTCGTGGAACTCGCGGAGCCAGCGGCGGAGGTCCTTACGCACTTTGGCATCGAGCGCGCCAAAGGGTTCGTCGAGCAGGAGCACCTCGGGGCGGTTGGCCAAGGCACGAGCGAAGGCAACCCGTTGGCGCTGTCCACCGGAGAGCTGGGTGGGCAGGCGTTTCTCATAGCCTTCCAGTTGCACGGCGCGCAGAAGCTCAGTGACACGCTCACGGATGGCGGATTCCGGCGGGCGCTTGGAGCGCGGAAGGACGCGGAAGGAAAAGGCAATATTCTCGTAAACATTCATGTGGTTGAAGAGCGCGTAGTGCTGGAAAACAAAGCCGGCCTTGCGCTGATAGGCAGAGAGATCAGTGACATCGCGGCCATGAAAGAAAATACGGCCGTCGCGCGCATCAGCGAATTCGAGTCCTGCAATGACACGGAGCAGCGTGGTCTTACCCGAGCCGCTTGGGCCGAGAAGAGCGATGAGTTCTCCTTCGCGGATATCGAGGGAAACCTCGCGCAGGGCGGGATGGAGACCGAATCGTTTGGTGATGTTTTGTATGGCGATGCTCATGGTGCGGTTGAGAATGAGGAGGCGCGAAGCTCCTGCTCGGCGCGCCATTCGGCGCGGGTTTTGAGGATGAGGGTGATGATGGCTAAAAGTCCAAGGACAGAGGCGACGGCGAAGGCCGATGCGAACTGGTATTCGTTGTAAAGAATCTCGATGTGGAGGGGCATGGTATTGGTTTTTCCCCGAATGTGACCGGAGACGACCGAGACGGCCCCGAATTCGCCCATGGCACGTGCATTGCAGAGGATGATGCCGTAGAGGAGGCCCCATTTGATTTTCGGCAGGGTGATGCGCCAGAGAATCTGCCAACCATTCGCACCAAGCGTCAGAGCAGCCTCCTCCTCTTTCATGCCCTGTGCCTGCATGAGCGGAATGAGCCCTCGGGCCACGAAGGGAAAGGTGACAAAGATCGTGGCCAACACCATGCCGGGAACGGCAAAAATGATGCGGATTTCATGCTCGCGAAGCCACGGGCCAAACCAACCCTGCGCACCAAAGACGAGCACATACAGCAAGCCAGCGATGACAGGTGAAACCCACAGCGGGAGATCGATGAGTGTGATCAGAAACGAACGCCCGCGGAACCGGTAGCGGGTCACGCACCACGCTGCCGCGATACCGAAAACCGTATTCAACGGAACGCTGATCGCCGCAATGAGAAGCGTGAGAACGATGCTGTGGCGCGTGTAGGGGTCACGGAAGGTCTCCAAAAAGGCGGCGCCCCCCTTCGAGAATGCCCCTTCAAAAACCACTACCAGTGGGAAAAAGAGGAAAAGGAGAAAAAATACCAGAGTCGCACTTATGAGAAGCGTTCGGACGGCGAGGCTATCCCCCGTGGCGCGGAGAGGTTGGCTGCTGTTAATGTTGATCGATGTGGCACCTGGCATTTTAAGAATTTTTTTTAAGCCGTTCCGTTGCGGGAGTTGTTCCAAGCTTGGAGGCCGTTTGAGATGAGAAGAATCACCAATGAGGCACAGAGCATGACAAAACCAAGTGCCGCAGCACCGGAGTAGTCGTATTGCTCGAGCTTGCTGATGATCAGCAGCGGGGTGATTTCCGTTTCGAAGGGTATGTTTCCCGCAATGAAAACGACCGACCCGAATTCGCCGACGGCGCGACCATAGGCCAAGGTCACGCCGGTCAGGATGGATGGCAGGAGCGCGGGAAAAATGACGCGCCGGAAGGTTTGCCAGCGGTTTGCACCGAGGCAGGCGGCCGCCTCTTCGAGCTCGGCCGAAAGCTGGAGAATGACCGGCTGCACGGTCCTCACGACGAAGGGAAATCCGATAAATGTGAGAGCAATAAAAATACCGATCTGGGTGAAGGCGATCCTTATTCCATAGGGCTCGAGGAGGGCGCCGATCCAGTCGTTCGGTGCGTAGATAGCTGTGAGGGCGATGCCGGCAACGGCCGTCGGAAGAGCGAAGGGCAGATCGACCATGGCGTCGAGGATTCTCCGCCCCGGAAAGCGGTAGCGGGCCAGCACCCATGCGGCTATCACCCCGAACACGCCATTCAGAAGAGCCGCCAGAAAAGAAAGCCCGAAACTCACGCGGTAGGATGCCACCACGCGCGGATCGGTGACGGTTTGCCAGAAATGTTCCCAGCTTCCCGAGAAGACACGCATGGCTAGTGCACTCATCGGAATGAGGACAATCAATCCCATGTAAAGAAGCGTGTATCCGAGAGAAAGCCCGAAGCCAGGTAGAATGTGGCGTCGTCGCATCAGATATTCTGCGCCTCCGAAATCAACCCCCGGAAACGCTCCAGCATGGTCGATATGGCAGAGGTGTGTGCTTTGATCTGGGCGTCAAGCGGAGCCGTTTGAGGTGTCTCAAAGACGATCTCAAATGGCTTTGGCTTCTGCGTGGGCGGCGCGCCGAGGATGCCTGTGTAGCCTTGCTCGATGATGCCCATATTGGCCTGGAAGTTGTCGATGCTGCGGTCGAAGTTGCGAGGAAGGTGCCGCGAAGCCGCTTCCAAGGCTGGTTCCAGCACATGCCGCGTGAGCTGATGTCCCTTGGCAAAACCATAGATCCCCTCACTGGTGTCATCCGTGTGCAGGGCGATGATACCATCAAAGGCAAGCCTCATGAGCTGGCCTTCCAGCATGAGCACCTCGATCTCGCTCGATCCACGCCAGAATTCCCGGTTCATATCCGCCCCGCTCTTCAGCCAGCGGGCGTTGCGGGAAAAGCCCCAAGGATTGCAGACCGGGTAGATGAAAAGCTCGTATCCCAGCGCCGGAGCCGGGTTCTCATGTAAATCCTGGATCAGATCAAGCGCCGCCAACACGCCGCTCTCCTCGTCGCCATGCACACCTGCAAAAATCCCCACACGCAAGAAACTGCTCCGGTCGCCGAGACCGGTGAAAAGAAAACGCGGGAGGGTTGTTGTCACTCCCCGTGGATCAGTGAACTCGAGGTGCGCGGAAAAAAGACGATCCGAGTGGCTCGCGAGCTTTTCCATGCGATTCAACAAGGTGGCAACCGAGCGGCGGATGGCGGTTTCCCTGACTTCAGTGGCGTGGAGTGTTTTCATAAAAGGAATTTCAGATCCGGCTGCCCCCCGCTTTCGGCGCGGGGAGCAGCCTCTTTCAAGTGTTGTTCAGTTCAAGGGCGGTAGGGTTTGTAGATGCGGTCGAAGACTCCGCCATCGTTGAAGTGCTCTTTCTGGGCCTTCCTCCAACCGCCGAAGTCCTCGATCGTCACGAGTTCGATCTTCGGGAATTTCGCCGCATATTTCGCAGCGGCAGCGGCATCACGCGGCCGATAGAAGTGGCGTCCAATGATGTCCTGCGCCTCGGGCGTGTAGAGGAACTCCACATAGGCTTGGGCGACTTCGCGCGTGCCCTTGCGGTCCACCACCTTATCCACCACAGCAACCGGCGGCTCGGCAAGAATGCTCAGCGACGGGGCTATAATCTCATACTGGCCGGGATACTGCTTCTGGATGAGATGCGCCTCGTTTTCCCAAGAGAGGAAAACATCCCCCATGCGCCGCTCGGTGAAGGTGATCGTCGATCCGCGGGCGCCGGTGTCGAGCACGGGGACATTCGAATACAACTTCGAAACGAATTCCCGAGCCTTCTTGTCATCGCCTCCATTTTGGCGGAGAGCGTAGGCATAGGCCGCGAGGTAATTCCAACGCGCCCCACCGGATGTCTTCGGGTTGGGAGTGATGACCTTGACTCCGTCCTTGGTGAGATCATTCCAGTCCTTGATGCCTTTCGGATTGCCCTTCCGAACGACAAAAACAATCGTCGAGGTGTAAGGCGAGCTGTTGTGAGGCAGGCGGCTCTGCCAATCCTTCGGCAAAAGCCCCGACTGATCGGAGATGGCATCGACGTCGTAGGCAAGAGCAAGCGTTGCCACATCCGCTTCCAATCCGTCCACGATGGAACGCGATTGTTTACCCGAGCCCCCGTGGGACTGGTCAATCGCGATGGAATCGCCAGTTTTTGCTGCCCACTGCTTGGCGAACGCTTTGTTAACCTCGCTGTAGAGTTCCCGCGTGGGATCGTAGGAAACATTGAGGATTTCTTGGTTGGCAGCTTGAAGTCCCGTCGTGCCGGCGATGGCGGCAAGGACTGCGAGTTGGGTTATTTTATTCATAGTGATTAGAAGTAAGTTTGGAATTGTGTGGTGATGGCATTGGCATCCGGGCGATTGGCTCCATTTGCCGCTCCGCCGATGAAACTGGTGTAGTCGTATTGCAGAGTGAGTTTTGCGTTGTCGTTGAGGATCCAGTTCAGACCCGTTCCAAATGTGGTCGAGCGCTCGGCCTGCGTATTCGGGTCTGCATAGATCGGGAAGGCGTTGGAATCCACAGTTAGCTGCCCGACACGGGCCGTGATTAGAAGAGCCCCCCACCCTCCGGTCGAGGGACTGAACTTGCGGCGAGGTGAGATGGCGCGGAAGGCGTTCTCCTCACCCGTGAGCATGTAGGAAGCGGCGATCTGCCAGCCGAAGTTGGTCAAGTTGGTGCTGTATTCCTGAATCGTTGTGCTGTTGGAAGTCGTGGAGAAACTTCCGATCGTCTTGCCCTTGGAATCCACGACATTGGTTTTTTTGACGACCGCCTTGGCAGTGCTCTGAGTGCCGCTTACGCCGACAGTGGACCATGCCGCTTCAGCGTAAAGCCCGAATGGACCCCAGAAATACTGGAGATTCGGCACGAAACGCGCCTCCTCCCCGGGATTAGCTGCTGTGGCATTCACGGTGGTCGAGCGGTATTTGAAGAACGACTGCTGGTTGGCCGTGGCATAGGTGCCAAGCCCGTTGAGCTGCGGCGCGTAGGTCACACCGGCTCCTGCTGTGAGTTTTTTCAAAGGAACGATGCTCGTTTTGGCAAAGGGAGTCAGCGCGAGGCGGGCTTCAAAGTCCTTCGTATTCTGCCCGGAAGTCGAAACATTCGAGCTTCCGCCATCCGGAGCCCCATTAAAGAGACCGGCGTAATACTCAGCCAATCCATCACCCACATTGCCCCAGAGCATCGCGCCCACCGTGCGGTTCGGAACGAGGTATGTGGTGGTGATGAGATCTGTAAACCAACGGGCGTGGGCAGACTGCCACCGCTCGATGCCAATAGGGCTCTTCATTTTGCCGACTCGCAGCTGGAGCCAATCAAACGCTTTGGCCCCGACATAGGCATCCTGCACGGTCGTGCTCGTGGCGTTATCTACGCCGTTCGTTTGGAAGTCCGTCTGCAGCTTCCAATCGAAGTTTTGGAACGCCGTGCCTTCCAGATTGAGACGCGCACGGCGAATGAGAAAGGTGGATGTGCCATCCGGCGTATTGATGAATGTCCGCAACTGAGGCTGAAGAAGACCGCCAATTTTGAATTTGAAGGCGCCCTCATCGGTAACCGTTGTGGTTTCCACAGGAATGCCGTCAGGTCCGACCTCCGTGCGCGTGGTGCGAATGCCAGGACTCGAAAAATTCAGCCCCTTGGAATCCAGAGTCACCGATGGCAACTTCTCGAGCTTTTCTTTCAAAGCGTCATCGCCTGTAGATGTCTTTTGACTGCTCTCCAAGGCCGCGACTTTTGCCTCCAGAGCCTTGAGCTGTGCCCGCAACTCGGCGAGATCGTCCTGGGCATGGAGCGGTTGCACTTGAATGGCACTGATGGCCAGGATTCCAAGAATTCCACGAGACAATCGCTGGGATGTCTGCGCGAAACGCGTGGACTTGTTCTTTATATTTTTAGTCATTTTATATTTTTACAAAATGCCAAAAACTCCCAGGAAAGGGTCGTTTCAAGCTGTATGGTTTTTTAGCCTCCCGTGATCGGGTGGGATGAAATTTTATCGGTTTCGCCACTCGCCAATCTAAGCCGACGCGTTTGGCGAATCTCCGTGACGCGTGAGTCATGCACAACAATCTCAACAACCCCGAAACGGATCCCCCGGATGGCCTGCAAGATTTCCTCTTCAGGCAGCGCTGGTGCGGGAGAGTTGTTTTGAGAATATGCGCTCATTTGTTGATAGGTTCAGTAATGTTTTATTTAACTAACTAAAAAGGTCAACATTATTTTTGAAAAAAATTTCAGACAAGAATATGAGGCTTATCAAGCGGAAGGAATCGAAACACGCGAGGGCCTTTTAGATTTGAAAATCCGCATCCGAACCGGCCAGCTTTATGGGAACGGCGAAGGGAATCGAGAGGCCATCTTGGAGGAGTATTTCGAGGGAGAACTCGGAAACTGGGGCGAGCGTGTGGCGCTCAAGGACGTTCATGATGGCATAGCGGACAGCGAGCAGGCGGGAGGAAGACCTCTATAATCCTCGTCGGCGCGCCGCACTTTTTGTATCGCAGGCCGAGCATTGAGGGCTGCGTGCCGCATTTGACTCTTGGCGTGCCGCATTCCAATGCTGTCGCGTGGGTCTGGGAACTCGGCGAGCCACATCAGCACCGCGGCTCGCGGGCTTCGCATGGCGACCGTAGGCATTCGTCCGGCGGCGCGCGGTGCCGGGATGCTCGCGTGCCGCCTTCAAAGTGCGGTGCGCGGGTCTTTTGACTTGGCTCGCGAACCTCAGTTACAGCGCATCCTGCTGCTCGGGCATGCGGGTGCACGCCGCCGGCGTTTTCAGCACGGCGTAGATGCTCCGCGTGGCTCCGAAAAGCCAGTTGCCAGAGACCAAAAGGGCATCATCCACTTTTGATTTCAAGTCGCTGAGATGCGCTTGAATGAGGCTCAGATTTTTCATAAGCTCATGCTGTGCTAACAGGGTTTCCAGCTCGATGGCTCTTGGAAGCACGCCTTCGTCCTTCCGCGCGGATTCGATTGCCAAATCAACCAAGACACTGAGAAAAGTTCTCGGTCGGAACGCCGACATCCTCGTCGGCATCAGCACCTCATAGCGATGACACTGCGACAACCCCGCCAAACCCAGTGCGTCAAAATGCGGGACCAATTCTTGCGTTTGCTGGATTCAAACGCGTGCTTAGCGCGATTAAAAAAAGTTTATGCTCGGTCCCGCTGACATCAGTCAAAACCGCTGATTTATGTTTGAAGATGATGCCTCTCTCGGTATTGAGTTTCTATGAATTTTTGGCTCCAGTGCAAAAGCGTTGAGCAAAACCCTAAAAAGGTCTGTGGAGCCTATGTTTTTCGGGGAACGAGAGTTCCCGTCCGGGCTTTGTTTGAAAACCTGGAAGACGGAGCTTCTGTAGACGAATTTTTGGAGTGGTTCCCCGGCGTTGCGCGTAGCCAAGTCGAAGCGGTCTTGGAATATACCTCCGCAAGCTTAGAAGAACCTGTGGCTGCGTGAAAATCCTTTTTGACTAAGGAGTCCCGGTTCCGCTACGGCGCCTCTTGCATCCCTTTCCTGTAGATACCGCCACAGAAAATGGTTGGTCCCAACTCACAAACGGAAGTCTTATCGAATCCGCCGAACGCGAAGGATATGATGTTTTGATAACGACAGATCAAAATCTTCGATATCAGCAAAACCTGACACATCGGAAAATCGCCATTGTCGTTCTCAAGACAACCTCCTGGCCACGCATCAAAAAGTCGATTCAGAAGGTCGCGGAAGAACTACAAAAAGTTACGCCTGCGGCATTTCTTGAACTCGATTTTTAGGAAAAATCAAGAGTTGCTCTGGCTCACCCCCCTCTCACAGAGACACCAAGACACGGAGAAAAGTTCTCGACCGGAACGCCGTCGCCCTCGTCGGCATCAGCAACTCATAGCGATGACACTGCGGCAACTCCGCCAAACCCAGTGCGTCAAAATGCGGGGCCAATTCTTGCGCTCTTGCTGGATTCAAACGCGTGATTAGCGTGATTAAATATCAAGAATTTAGACCCCTCTGACAAGGCGCTGTTTAGGAGAATCTGATTATCAGTGCTCAAAGACTTCGCGATTCTCGAAATTCTTGGGATGCACGCCGACTGAATTCGACCAAGAAACCATTCTTAAGGGTGGCGCGAAGGGTGTTACTGAACCAAGAATCAATTTTTCGAAGCGCCTCGAGATTGATGATCTGGGAGCGATTTGCTCGAAAAAACACGCTTTGCGGTAGCCGAATTTCTAGTAACGAAAGCGATTTGTGAACGAGGTGGGAGCCTTGAGAAGTATGGACGCGAGAGTAATTTCCTTCCGACTCGATAAGCCAGATTTCGGCAAGCGCAACAAGGCAACACACTTCACTGTCTTTCAAAAAAACGCGAGCATCTGGCTGGAGAGGCTTTTCGATTGTGTTTTCCGAATCCTCGTTCAAAGCCAATTTTTCAAGAGCGCGGCACAAGCGCTCGGGTTGTATAGGTTTGAGCAGGTAGTCCACCGCATCAAAGTCAAATGCCTGAATGGCGAAGTCGGTGTGTGCAGTTGTAAAAATAATGTGTGGCCGCGGTGGTTCGATACTTTTGAGAACTTCGAACCCCGAACCGCCTCGGAGATTGACATCAAGAAAGATCAAGTTGGGCTTCAACTCTTCGATTGCTTCCAGAGCGCGTTTTGGAGAAATGGCCTCTCCAATAATCTCAATGGATTTGTGGGGTTGCAGCAGAAGCCTTAGCTCCCGACGGGCAAGTTGCTCGTCTTCTATGATAAGCGTCTTAATCAAAGGAGTGCCCATGGCAGAGTTCAATTCAAGCGGTATCGAATTTCAGCCCTAACCATCCCATTTTCAAAAAACTTGAGATTAGCCGAAGAATCAGCTCCAAAAATCAGACGCAATCGCTCTTTCAGATTCTGCAGTCCGAGTCCCAAGGAAGAATCAGAACTCAAGCGAGAGCCGGGATTTTCGATTGAGATTTGGGCCTCACCATCGCAGACCGCCGCCTCGATTGTGAGTGTCGCCGCCCCCTCTTGAAGCTGAACACCGTGCTTGATTCCATTTTCGACCAAAGTGAGGAGAATGAGCGGAGGGATCGGCGTTTCAAACATGTCGGGCGATATTTTTTCCTGCACGGTCAAGTGATCAGCAAAACGGATTTTTTCGATTGCGAGATAATTTTGCACGATTTCAAGTTCCTGAGAAAATGGCACTGTTCGGCTTTCGCTGGAACCCAGCGTTTTCCTCAACACGCTGGCCATGAGCGTCAAAGCCTCGCGTGCCTCATGGTTCGAAGCAGGTATGAGCGCACGGACGGAATTCAGCGCGTTGAAGAAAAAATGCGGGTTCAACTGGAGTTGGAGAGCTTCCAACTTGCTCGCCGTCACAGCTTCCTTAAGTAGCGCCTGCTCCGCGCGGGCTGCATGAAATCCTTCGTAGAAGTGTAGTAGAAAGTAGATGGCCATCCAGGCACCTACGAGGCTGCTGTTGATCATTAATGCCGTGGTGAATGTTTCCAGACGACTCTCCCGAAGTGGAGTAGCGATAAAGAACTCCACGCCGATGTAACTCAAAACAAGGGATGTAAGAACCAAGGCGGAAGCGTAGCGCCAAAGGATATTGACCGGGGACATGACCAACCACTCTCCACGTCGAATGAGAACCCAGATAATGTGCGTTGCGACAAGCCCAGCAAGACAAGTCAGCGCGAGGAAGTTTTGATCCGATGGTTGGTGTGTTAACTCACCGCCCAGGCGTTGCACCAAGCCCATGATCCATCCGAAAACCGCCACCCCACCCCATCCCAGCAATTGGCAGATAGCATAGACGAGAAACTTTTCGTCACCCTTCACCGACCGTCCCAGCGGACGCGTCGTAGCTGTAGACGGAGAAAGGCTCATCGGGAAAGGAATGTTAGACCAAAAATGGCTCACAGTCGAAAAGCAATTCTTTCCCAAAAAACCATCCCCTCCCATAGGAAGTCAGTAAGGAAGCCCCCAATGGGCGAAATTTGCCCACATTTGAAGTTTCATTTTTTTCCTACTGTAATCCTCAACGATTCTTGTCAGCCCGACTCTTCACCTCGAGAGCCTTCAAAAGACGCTTCGCTCCGGCCTCGGTGAACGAGCCTATTTCGGAGGCGAGAATTGTTCCGTCCCGCTTGACGACAAGAACCGTGATGGTGTCTGTCGTTGTAATCTCGCAGGATTCCAGAAACGCCTTCCTATCCGTGTAGGCCGTCCAAACACGGGCACGCGTTTCTTTGTCTCGAATGCCGCCCCGCATGCCGGTGTCAATAAACCAGCGCATAAACATTCCGGGATTTTCGATGAGGGGCATCTCAACCCACGCAATCGGAGACTGGGAGGATGCCAATTTCATTCCTTGAATCCAGCTGTCGATGAGGACTTGCTGAGGCTCATCGAATCCGATCAAGACGAGTGTTCTTTCGCCTGGGAACGCAGCGGGGGCACTCCATGCGGAACCGTTCAGGTCTTTGCCTGATAACGACGGGAATGTGGCCGGGAAGGCGTGACTGGAAAAGGCGATGGACATGATCGCGAAGACGGCGAGAAGATTTTTCATGACATTTAGGAATTGGCTTTTTTGCCGCGCATTCTTTTAGGTTTGAGTTTCGGATTTTGAGTCGGGAGGCCCTTTTGAGTGAGGTATTCGGAAAGGGTGGCCGTGATTTCCTTCGCGGTGCGGGAAGTATCTTTCGTCAAGCCCGTCATGGACGAGGCCCAAACAATCGGAAGAACGACATCCAAAGGATCGGTCGGCAGAATCAAGGCGCCGGGGCCGGGTTCGGTGTTCGAACCGCCTGAGGTCTTGAAGGTGAGAAACTCCCTCGGTGGCTTTTGGGAGAGGCTTGAAACGGCGACTGTTGTTTCCACCTTCGTCCCACCTGCTCCCAAGCCCACGAGGGCGCGAAGAAGGCGGCTTCCTTGATTCACACGATCGAAGGATCCCCCAACCAACCAATACGGACCCTTCGGCACATTGACGCCCTCTGGCAAGGATTCGGCAGCGAAGCCCGCCTCGTTGAGCCTTTTCACAATGTCACCGGAAAGTTGCCCAGTGATTTTTTTGCGGAACTCGAAGAGCGAATCGCTCTTGCGGTCTACTCGAAAATTCGAGTCCTGACCTTTGAAGTCCTGCACATATATTTTTTGAGGCGCTTCGAAGCGGGAGATTTCCATCTCGCGCTGCTTGTAGATGCTCACCGATCCGCAAGAGCAGAGGAGAGCGGCTAAACTAAGAATAGAAGTAATGTTTGTGATTTTCATCCGCGTCAGAATAACGGCACTTTGCTCATTCGATTCTCAAATAGTGACGATTGGTAAATGGGAGTGATGAACGGCTTCAAGGAATGATGATCTGTCGAGCAGTTGCTTTTGCTCTGGGGGTGGGTCGGACGAGACCCTTTAGATTTGAAAATCCGCATCCGATCCGGCCAGCTTCATAGGAGTGGCAAACGGAATCGGGAGGCCATCTTGGCGGAGTTTTTTGAGGGAGACTTCGGAGACTTGGGCGAGGCTGTAACGATCGAGAATGTTGGCGATGGCGTTACGCACATCGAGCATGAGAAGACGAAGACCGCAGTGCTCCTCGTCGGGGCAGGAGCATTTGGTGTAGGCCGTATGGCTCACGCATCCGATCGGCGCGAGCGGGCCGTCGATGAGACGCACGACCTCGCCCATCGAGATGTTTTCCGGAGGCTTCGCGAGGAAGAATCCACCGTGCTTGCCGCGCTTGCCATCGACGATACCGGCCTCTCGGAGTTGAACGAAAATCTGCTCCAAAAACGGGAGGGGGATTTTTTCCCGCGCGGAAATCTCTTTAAGAGGAATGAGATCTCTACCGGCCTCTCGGGCAAGAACCATGTCGATCAACGCACGCAGGGCATATTCGCCGCGTTTGGTCAGTTTCATGGGCGCTCCAGGGCGAGGTGGGTTGAGGAAGAACCGAGCATAGGCCGATTTTATAGGCGTGTTTTTTGGAATTGAAAGACGCGATTCAGCTACGAGCACTTGTTAGTTTAAAACTAATGATTGCTTTGTTTCTTCATTATTCCCGAATGCAGCATGCAAAGTTAATGTGGTATTTATGATGTTATTTCCATTCGCTGAATATTGGTGGTTCTACGCTTCGTTTATTGTTTTTGTCCTCATCGTGCTTGCGCTCGACCTCGGAGTTTTTCACCGCAAGGCGCATGAGGTGGGATTCCGCGAGGCGCTCACTTGGAGTGTCATCTGGGTGTCGATGGCAGTGGTTTTCGGCCTCGCGTTCCACGAATTCGCGATCTACCGCCTCCAAAACTGCGAGCAACTCTTGGCGATTCCGGGATTCAACCCGCTTGAGGCGGCCCAGCGGAGCACACTGCAGTTTTTTACCGGCTACATCGTCGAGAAGGCGCTCTCGGTGGATAACATCTTCGTGTTCGTGGTGATTTTCACCTATTTCAATATCCCGAGTAAATACCAGCACCGGGTGCTCTTTTATGGCATCCTGGGAGCCCTGATCTTCCGCTGCGTCTTCATCGCCATGGGCTCGATTCTGATCCAATACTACTGGGTCGTCATCCTCTTCGGCGTGTTCCTGATTGTGACCGGCATAAAAGTGCTTCTTGCACCCGAGAAGCCGGTTGAACCTGATAAGAACCCAGTCTTGAAACTTCTTAAAAAGTTCCTGCCTGTCAGCCCGCAACTTGATGGTCAAAAATTCTTCACCCATCACAATGGCGTCCGTATGGCGACCCCGCTATTGGTCGCACTGATCTTGGTTGAAATCTCGGACATCGTCTTCGCGGTGGACAGCGTGCCGGCCATTTTTGCGATCACCAAAGAACCGCTTATCGTATTCACTTCAAATATCTTCGCTATCCTCGGACTCCGCGCCATGTTTTTCCTCTTGGCGGGCGTCGTTCACAAGTTCCGCTTCCTGAAATACGGCCTCGGACTCGTGCTCGTCTTCGTGGGCCTCAAGATGGTCTGGCTGAACCAAGTCTTCGGCGGTCATTTCCCGATCGGATGGTCCCTCGCCATCATCTCGACACTCATAGGCGGCTCGATTTTGGTTTCATTCATACTGCCGGAGAAGAAGCACTGAGGCAGAAAGCAGGATCGTTTGTAGATTCAGACACAGGTCGTGGCGCCCTACCCTTGCCCCTTGGTCTGCTTTACCTGCCGTTGAGAGGTTTTGCGTCGGGAGAGGCCGGTGGCCCTTCTCCAGGCTCGGCAGGGCTTGCCGAGGAACGGAATTCCGTATGCCGCACCAAGCCACCGGGCCGCGCTATATAGCCTGCGACTCCGGTGCAAACGACGCCCGCCATCGCCGAGGCCACCGCAAGCGGCACAGTGGCTGTCGGCCATCGCCGGGGGACTGTCATTGCCAGTCCAGCCAATCCAGCCATGGTATAAAAGACCCATACTGTGTTGTCTGCGCGGTCCATGTGCTCGTCCAACCAATCGGAGCCGGAATCATCTGAAATCTTGCGAATTGATTTGTAGGCTGCCGAGCCCGTTTCATAGACCGGCCATGCGGAAAATCCAGCCACGAGGAGGATCACCAAACCAGGTAAAAGCGCGGCCCGCTGTCGCACCGCCAAACCGACAACCAAAGCCACTACTCCCATGGCTGTTCCGATGATAGGCAGGTGATTGATCAGCAGATGCTGATACGCCGGATTTTGGAGTTCAACAAGCACTGGAAATAAGGCGCGCCAGTTGGAAAATCTTCCAAAGGCGAGATCACGTTAATTCTAGTCAGCAGCTTTGGCGACCGCCGCGTTGAACTTTTTCATGCCCTCAGCGGGGTTTTCTTGAAACTCTTTTTTGCACTCTCGGCAACAGAATTTGATTTCCTGGCCTCCATAGATGAAAACGACCGGCTTGCCCATCTCGCCCAGCTTGTCGCCCGAGATGAAGCAGGTTTGGAGCGGATACGGCTTAGGAGCAGCATCGGTGGCTTGGAGAACGAGTGGCGCAGCAATCATCATTGTAAGAGCCGCGAGGAGTTGAGTGGTTTTCATAAAAAAAAATATTCAGTAAATAAGATGAATAGAAGCAGGTCAGCTCCTGCAGTCAACAAAAGCATGGGGATTTAAAAATACGTTTTTTGATTTCTTACACAAAAAGAACGCTTCCTTGAATAATGAACTGAAGTCGTCTTAAATCGTCTGCTTTTCAATTTTGAATGCAATGCAGTCGTAGAGAACGCGATTTGGCGCGTAGTGGCTGCTACTGCGTCTCACCACGCTGAAATCACCACACATCGCGTGGCCTGATTTTTCCATTTCGTGATCCAGATTTTGGAAAGACTCGAGCACTTCGACGAGGCTGGAATTTTGAGAAAGAACAAGTGGACGGGAGCCGGGAACAATCAGGATGGAAAATGCCTCGATGCTCTCGACCAGAGTTCCGCCTGGGAAGACCATGCGCGTTTCCACTGTTTGCGCAGCGGCTTGGCGGGCTTCCAGCTTGATCATGCGCGCCATAGATTCGGGCGCGACCGAGTCGATGGCGTGCGCGATGGCATCGAGGAGGGCATTCCGAATTTTGGAGAGCTCGGTGAGTTCCTGTGGGCGCTGTAAATCAGCTTTCGAGTTAATGGCTTTCGCGAGGAGCGAGATTTCCTTTAAGTAGGCGTGGCGTTGAGAGTCCGGCACATAATACATCACAACGAGATGAACCGGCATGGAGTCGGAAGCTTCAAAATCTATTCCAGTGGGACTCCAGCCAACCGCACAATAGAGCTCGCCCGAGAGCTTCGTGGTGGCATGGGGGCAGGCCCACCCCTTGCCGATCGCGGTCGAGTGCGCCATTTCGCGGTTGAGGGCGTTTTCGGTGATGCCTTCGTCATTTGGCACATCAGGAATAGCTTCAAGCAAGGTCCCGAGAAAGCGCAGGGCATCGGTTTTGTTATTGTTTGGAAGCTCGACAAGGCGACCCTCTTGCAGAGCTTTGAGAAGTGCTTTCATGTCACGAGTGGATTAATCGATGCCGTATTTTTTGGCGAACCACGCATTCACAAGGTGGGTGAGCGTGGAGTAACACACTATCGTTAGGGCGATAAAAAACCAATAGGATGCAGGCAACGGAACAAACCTCATGAATTCCGCAATCTTGGGTGTGTAAGGAAGTGCCGATCCAATAGCTATAACGGCAATTGTTGTTCCCAGCAATGCCGGGCTTGCGCAGCTTTGAAAAAACGGGATTTTCCGCGTGCGAATGATATGCACCACCAAAGTCTGCGTGATAAGAGATTCGACAAACCACCCGCTGTGGAAAAGCGCGGCAGCGTAGCTGGCATCGGGAGCAATGCCAGGCCCTCCGGGAAACCGCGCACCCAGTGCCGCAGGAGCGGCCATAGCGAGGTCGTGGCAGTTGAAGTAAAACAACATCAGTGCGAATGTCGTGTAGTCGAATATGGAGCTGATCGGCCCGACAAACATCATGAAGCGCCGAACGTTGGCGAGGTTCCATTTTCTTGGCTTTTGTAAATATTCCTCATCCACGTTGTCTGAGGTGATGCCTGTCTGGGAAAGGTCGTAAAGGAGGTTGTTGACCAGAACCTGGATGGGGGCCATCGGCAGAAATTTGAGAAAGTAGCTGCTTCCCATCATGCTGAACATGTTCCCGAAGTTCGAACTCGAGCCCATGCGGATGTATTTTGTGATGTTCGCAAAAACCTTGCGACCCTCGAGAATTCCATCCCCCAGAACCATGAGACTGCGTTCCAGAAGGATGATATCGGCGGATTCCTTGGCGATATCGACTGCGGTGTCCACTGAAATTCCAACATCCGCAACCCGCATGGAAAGAGCGTCGTTGATTCCGTCGCCCATGTAGCCAATGACATGTCCCCGTTTTTGGAGCGCAACGATGATGCTTTCCTTCTGTGAAGGAGAGAGGCGTGCGAACACCGTTGTCTTCTCGGCAAGTTGTCCGAGTTCGTCGTCGTTGAGGTCGAGGATTTGGTCGCCAGTGATGATCTCGCCGGCTTCGAGGTGGACATCGCGGCAGATTTTGCGTGTCACAAGCGCATTATCGCCGGTTAGGATTTTTGTCGCGACGCCATAATTTGCCAGGGATGCTATGGCACTGCGGGCGGATTCTTTCGGAGGATCCAGAAACGCGATGTATCCCAACAAAACAAGGTCTATTTCATCCTGGATGGAGAACTTGGTTTTTTCTCGTGGGAATTCCCGGTAGGCGATGCTGAGAACCCGGTAGCCATCGCGGCTCAAGGCCTCGTATTCCTCGAGGAGGTCGTTTTTGATGAGGTCGATCATCATGAACACCTCGTCATCCACCTGATAATGTGTGCAGGCTTTGTAAATGTCCTCGACCGCGCCTTTGCAAATCAGAACGTGGTCGCCCTCATAGTCGACCACCACTGACATGCGCTTGCGCTGAAAATCAAACGGAATCTCGTCCACTTTGTGGCAACCCCGGTCGACATCCAGTTCGGTGTGGTTGAGGATAGCCCGGTCCAAAAGGTTGTGCAGACCTGTCTGGTAGTAGCTGTTCATGTAGGCGTATCGCAACACATCGCCGCTGTCCCGCCCTGTGACATCCACATGTTTCTCGAGAATGATTTTGTCTTGAGTGAGTGTTCCGGTTTTGTCCGTGCAAAGGATGTCGATGGCGCCAAGGTTTTGGATCGAATTGAGTTTTTTCACGATCACTTTCCTTTTTGACATGGAGAGAGCGCCTTTGGAGAGATTCACGGCCACGATCGTAGGAAGCATTTCCGGCGTCATCCCAAGCGAGATGCTCAATGAGAAAAGCAGCGCCCCGGTCCAGTCGTTTTTCGTGAGCCCGACAATGAGAAAAACAGCGCCCACCATGAAAAGCATGAATCGGATCATCAGCCATGTGAACCCCGAGATCCCGCGGTCGAAATCGGTTCTCACAGGAGCGCCGCCGAGTTTTTCCGAGATCGAACCGAAGTGTGTGCGGGTTCCTGTGTTGACCACGAGCGCCTTTGCACTGCCGCTCACGACATTGCTCCCTTGAAATACAGCGTTTGGCATTTCAATGACGGCGCATGAGGGAACCGGCGGCGCCTCGGCAAACTTTTCAACCGGCATGGCTTCACCTGTCAGGGAAGACTGGCTTACGAAAAAATCTTTCGCCGTCAGCAAGCGCAGGTCTGCCGGAATGATCGATCCCGCCTGAAGGACAACGATGTCGCCGGGGACGATTTCCGAGATGGATATTTCGATCTCGCGGTTGCCGCGGAGCACTTGGCAACTGCTATGCACCATCGCGTTCAATTTCTCCACCGCTTGGCTGGATCGGCTCTCCTGATAATAGGAGAGACTGACCGATATGATCACCATTGCGCTAACAATGGTGGCAGAAGCCGGGTTGCCAGTTGCCAGTGAGACCCCGGCGATGATCAGGAGTTGAATGACGAGAGGGTTTTTACACCGCATCAAGATTTCCGTGAGAAAACCGTGCTTTCGTTGGTGCCCAAAATTATTGGGTCCCCAGGCCGCTCGAAGGGACTCGAGATCTATTTCCTCAAGCCCCTCCTCGCGTGTCTTCATATGATCCAAGGCCTCTGCATGGGTCATGCAACAAACTTGAAGCAGCAGTCTCTCGTGCTCCGTTATAGATTCACGAGCCGCCATTTTGGCTTGAGAGAGCCCCACTGGCGTGATTTTCCCAAATGACGAAATCTTCAACATGTCGCGCAAAGCTAAAAAACCATCGGAAGTCCGAAGGCTAACCATCCTCTTGCCGAGATGTGAGGCCGACCAGTAGTGTCTTAACCTAATGGCTTTTGAAACGGGCTGGGAATGAATCCCAGAGTTCTGATCACAAGGGTGTTCTGCCGTTGACGCGAAGGAAACAAAAAAAGCACCTATGAGGAATGATACCAAAAAATGGTGTCTGACGAGATGGATAGCCTTTGTGCGTCCACAGCAGGAAAGAGAGTGAGTGAACCTCAGCGTTGGTCGCGGGGTTTGAGTTTACCGGATCATCTCATTGTGCTCCCCAACGACTGGAGGCGATTCAACATGAACTTGCTAGGAAGTCCGAGCTTCAGTTCTGACGCTGAAGCCCAGCAATCAAGCGCAGGGGGTCAAACTTTTCGCTTGGTCCCTGCAGGCACGATCTCCCGGATGACATCGGCAGGCGGGTGAAATTACAGAGCAGAAGGTTTTAACTGAGTTCCTTTTTTGCTAAGAGAAAGGAAAATCGGCAGCACGACGAGCACGAGTGGAAGTTGAAAGACCAATCCTGAAATGATGGCGATGGCGAGGGGTTGGAGCATTGCGGAACCTTCACCAAGGCCGAAGGCGAGGGGCGCGAGGGCCAGAATTGCGGCGAATGTTGTCATAGCAATCGGGCGCATCCGATTCACTCCAGCCTGTATAAACCGATCCGCCGACTCGGGCAGTTCAAGGTATTCGGAGTAATAGAAGATGGCTACTTCGGTTACGATGCCAAGGACCATGGTCATCCCCATCCGAGAGGTGATGTTGAATTCCGTTCCTGAAAGCCACAGGCCCAAATAGACCCCTGCGACAGCGAGGAGCGTCGTGGCAAGCATAGCTCCAGCGACACGGAAGCTTTCGTAGAGAAAAAGCAGGAGGAGAAAAACCAGAGCCGCAGCAATAACGAGAATGATGCTGAGTCCGCGAAAAGCGATTTGCTGCTGTTCGTAGAGTCCGCCTAGAGAAAATTGGACATCGTTGGGTAGAAGACCAGGTTGGGACAGCGCATGCTTAACGTCGGCGACCGTTGAGCCAAGATCGCGACCGGAAATCCGCGCTGTGACGGCGACCATGCGCTTGAGGTCGTCACGAGTGATTTCCGGCTGACCTGTGACCGAACGCACCGTGGCGACGCGTTTGAGCGGAAAGAGATGCCCGTCGGGGGCTCGCAAGTGAAAAGAACCAAGATCGGATTCGGTTTTTCGATCACTTTCGGGAACCCACACTCGCACGCCAATCACCTTGGGTCCACTTTGGATGGATGTCGTGACGGTCCCGCTGAGAAAATCTTTGACCGCCTTGGTGATGGCATCAGGGTCCATTCCCTCGAGAGCCGCTTTAACGCGATCGACTTCGATGTTTAAGGCATCGCCGGCAGGGATAATGCCATTATTGACTTCGACAACGCCAATGACCTTTGAAATGGAATCGTCGACCGCGGCTGCAGTTTTCTCCAGAACCGCTTCGTCATCGGAGTAGAGTTTGATTTCGATGGGCTGCGGGACACTGGTCAGATCGCCAATGAGATCCTCCATGAGCTGGAGAGTTTCGATTTTTAATCCGGGAATCGTCTCTTCGACTTTGGCGCGAACCTCGCTCATGATCTCCTCGATTTCACGGCGTGGCTGGGGTTTCAGTCGCACAAAAAAGTCTCCAAGATTGGCCTCTGAAATGCCGCCGCCCAGTTGAAGCCCAGTCCGACGGGAGTAGGTGAGCACCTCTGGTGTTGACTGCAAAATGGCTTCTACCCTGCGCAGGAGACGATCCGTCTCGGAGAGCGAAGTCCCGGGCGGCGAAAGATAATCCAAAATAAAACCGCCTTCGTCCATGACAGGCATGAAGCCCGTTGCCCCATTTTTGAAACCCAGGAATCCCCCAACCAGGAGCGGAGCGATGAAAAGGAGTGCCAAGAGAGGCGCGGCAATCAGTTGGCGCATTCCGCGTTCGTAAAGCCGTTGAATGCTCCGAAAGATAGAGCCACTCTCGTCGATATTCCCATCGCGGGCAGAGAGGAATCGCGCCGCCAAGATCGGGACTCCGACAAGCGTAACGAAAAATGAGATGACCAGACTCGATGCCATGGTCAGCGAAAGGGCCTTGAAAAATGCGCCGGTGACTCCCGAGAGGAAAGCAAGCGGCGTGAAGATGATAATCGTCGCAGCCGACGAGCCCGCCAGCGGTCTCGAAAACTCTGCTGCAGCAACAAGGACGCGCGATCGAATGTCACCCAGGCCCTCCTCGCGGATTCGCCGGATGATGTGCTCGATCATAACAATCGCATCATCAATAATCAAACCGACCGCCGCCGCCATTCCCCCGAGGGTCATGATGTTGAAACTCATGTTGAGCACGGAGAGCAGTAAGATAGTGGCCGCTAAAACAGATGGCACTGTGAGCACCGCGATCAAAGTCACTTTCCAATTGCGCAGAAAGACGAGTAAAATCAGCGCGGCCAGGGCGACGCCAATGAGCACGGCGTCGCGGGCGCTGGAGGCTGAGGCCGTGATGAGGCCGCTTTGGTCATACCAGTTTGCTACATGAACATCAGAGGGGAGATGTTTTTCCAACTCCGCGAGCTTGGATTTGATCCCGGCTGCAATTTGCACAGTGTTCCCGCCAGGCTGCTGATAGACTTGGAAGATCACCGCGTCGCGTCCGTCAGCTGTCACTCGAATCCACTGCGGCTCAGTCGAGACCTCGACCGTGGCAACATCGTCGAGCAGCACGACGCCCTCTGGAGTCGAACGCAGAACCGTCTTGGGAATCTCTTCGATTTTTTGAAATCGTGTATCGGAAAGAACCAAGTAGAGTTTATCGTTCTCCTCGATGTGGCCTACTGCAGTGAGGACATTCGAAGCAGAGAGGGCTGCGGACACATCGGACAGTGTGAGGCCGAAGGACTGAAGCTTGGCAGGATCGGCGGTGACGCGAAACTCCTCATTCTCACCGCCCTGCACGCCAATCCGTGAAACGCCGTTGACGGTCGTGAGAGCCGGTCGGAGTGTGTAGAGGGCGAGATCACGCAGCTCGCCAAGCGAGTGCGTGCCTGACGTCAGGCTGAAGGCGATGACCGGGAAAACCGATGGATCCATTCGTTCCACTCCAAAGACCGTGCCTGGAGGCAGCAAGGGAATGATCTTGTTGACCTCAGACTCGACTTGGAGCAAGCCGCTCGTCATGTCCTCGCCCCAGTCGAAACTCACGCTGATCTCCGCACTTCCACGACTCGTCGTCGAGCGCACGCCGCGCACTCCGGGAACCGCCCGGACGGCTTCTTCCACAGGCGTTGTGACTTCGACAACCATTTGCTCGGCAGGCCGGTCGCTGGCCTCGAGGCTGATGCGAACACGCGGAAAGCTAAGCTGCGGAAAAAGGCTGACTGGCAATTGAAAACTGCTGACCACCCCGGCGATGGCGAGCACACCGAAGAGAAAAAGCAAGGACCTTGTGTGCCTGTGGATCCAATCTGTGAAACTCACGGCGCGACCTCCACGGCCATCCCGTCTTCGAGTTCATAATTGCCCAGCGATACCACGGCCTCTCCCTCTTGAAGGTCGGAGTCGAGCACCTCAGCTTCTCCACCCGAGACGATCCCGAGACGCACTGCGTGGGCCACGGCGTGGCCTTCACGAATCGTGAATAATTGCCAGCCATCGTCCTTCGGAAGTAGAGCAGATCGCGGAACGACAAGCGCGTTTTCGGACTCGCGACCGATCTCCGCCCGCAGGTATCCCTCCAGCAAAAGGCCCGTGTCAGCCGGAAGCTTGACATAGACATCCACGAGGCGGCTGGTTGGGTTGATGCGGAACGTTACGAGGCGAGCGGTTCCCTTGATCTCACGATTACTCGGCTGATTCACTGGAAAAAGGGAGACCGTCATGTTTTTGGAAATCGCCGCGACATCTTCCGGCTCGACCCCGATCTTAGCCTCGACCTCGTTCTTTGCGATAATCTCGAGAAGCGTGTTTCCGGCTGGGACAGCCTGACCATCCTGCACCGCAAGGCTTGCGACGATCCCCTCCGATGCGGCCCGAACGACTCCGGCACTGTCAGCCCCCTCGTTTTCTAAGCTGGCCAATTGGAGCTCCGCCTCCGTTGCTGCTTTCTGCGCGGTGTTGAGTTCCTGATTCGTTGCGAGCTTCATCTCGAAACGTTCCTTGGTTTGTTGGAATTCCTTGCGCGCGAGTTCCGCCGCGCCGCGTGCCTGATTCACCAGCAATTGCGTGGCCGGGCTGGCGGCTATTTCGAGCAATGGCTCATCTTTTTGCACCACCTGCCCGGGAGCGACGAGGACATGGTTGACCCGCGCCTCGTAAGCAAGCGAGGCTGTTTGGAGTTTACCAGGCTGTGCGATCACGCTGCCATAGGCGGTGATCACTTCCACAATCGTTTTGCGCACGACTTTCGTGGTTTCGACAGAAGCCGTGGAATTTTCTGCTTCGGTTTCCTTCTCGGGCGAGGCTTCTGGTGCGCCACGGTGAAGCCAGAAAAAGGCCGCGACAGCTGCAAGAGCGAGGAGGATTGTGGCAGTGAGGACGCGGCGTAGGTTCATGAAAGTCGGGCTTGAGGGAGATAGCGGCCTGAGGCGATTTCCAAAGCGATCCAGGCCTCGACCAGTTGTTGTTTGAGTTTGAGAAGTTCGACCTTCCGGAGGATCAGATTGTAACGACTTTGGTAGTAGCTGATGACATCGGTGTTTCCTTCATCCAGTGCGGCCTTGGCAGTCGCAACGAGGCGCTCGAGCGCCGGCACGGCTTTCTCCGCCTCGGCAACTTGGGCATTCAGCAAGCGGATGTCGGATAGGGCGGTCGCGATGTCGGATCGCGCCTGAAAAACCCGCGCAGTGTATTCGTCAAAAAGCTTCTCCCGGGTTGCACGCTCAGTGCCGATTGTCCCTTGGTTTCGGTCGAAAATCGGAATATCTACGGTGACTCCATAGCCCAGCGTTTGGACATTCGAGGTGTCGCCAGCACGGCTAAAACCGAGGGAGATTTTTGGAAACTGTGCGAGAATCGCAGCACGCAAGCTGGCATCCTGACTTTCGTATCCGGCCTTGAGCGCCAGAAAATCCAGACGACGCGTCTCCAAACCAACGGTTAGTTCGGACTCCGAGGGTGGCAGGAACATTGCAGACAGCCGAGGGGGTTCTACTCGAGCGGGTGTGCCCGGAGGAAAACCCATAGCGCGATTCAATGCGAGTCGTTCTTTCGCGAGTTCCTGTTCAAGACCAAGCGCAGTCAACCGGGCATCCGCGCTCGTCGACTCCGCCGCAGACAAATCCAGAACCGTCTTCTCATGAAGGTCCACCGCTTTTTTGAGCGTGACCACATTTTCGCGTAGCGCCTGATCGGCTTCCTGAGCCGCTGCCAGCTCGGCTTCCAGCGAGGCCACTTTGAAAACTGAAATGCGCGCCGCCTGAGCCGCCTGCCATTCCACCCAGGCAACATCGAGATCCACCGATCGGACATTCGCACGGGCCGATTCGATTTTCGGCAATAATGTGATGAGTGAGGTGATATCCCAGCTCGCGCCAAAACCATACGCTGTCACCGTCCCGGCGGTATTGCCACCAACCACGAAATCCCGCCCGTAGGCGACTTGCGGGTTTGGCAACACACCGGCCTGCACAAGCTGCGCTATGGCCAACCCCCTGCGGTCACGCTCCGCTCGCAGCGTCGGATTGAGAAGCACGGCCAGGACAGCCGCCTCATCGGGATTCAACCCGTTGCGCAAATCTATCTTCACTGGACGAAGAATAGGATGCTCGAGCTTCAACGCCTCCACTTGCAAGACCGCCACCTTCGGCACTTTCAGGTTAGCCTCGACAGCCGCCGTCGTAAGAGGCTTGGGATGATAGATCGAGCAGCCACCCAAAATAAAGAGGAAGACAAGAGAAAAGAGCGGCCAGATTACTTTGTAAAATCGGCAGAAAAGCATCGGCGGGAAACAATAGGAGACGTTCCTGCGTCTAGCAATGTGTTTTCACAAATCTTCGTCTTCATCCTCGCTGGCATAACGCTCGGCAGTCTCCTCCGAGATCCTATGCTTCGAGTAACCCATCATGGACTGTTTTGGTTAGGGGCTCACCCCGAAGCAAAAACAGACGGGGGCTTGACTCTCAAATCCCAGTCCAGCAGGCTCCGGGCGTGAAGACAATCGCTTCCAACCTCAAACTCCGAGCCAACGCACCAGAGCGCCGAAGACGATTTCTTTTGAGCTAGTTAAATTCCATTTTCTGGCAGTGAAATACTCCATTCCCATGCTCAGGCTTAAAAGAGTATTATTTCTCATTGGAGCCTTCGTTTTTGGTCTGCAAGGAGGTGGGGACCTCTATTCTCAAGTCTTGTTTGATAATACCAAGGCAGAGCAGTCCGGAAATGCGGATTGGATTATCGACAATACTTTTCCTGTTCCATCCCCCAGCATTACAGGCATCACCTCCAGCACTTCCGAAAACTACTGGACCGGAGCTTTGAGCACCTGGGGCGTCGAACTTGCGAAACTATGGAAAGCCGGTGTGATTTCTCTTGCCGGGAACGGTTTGGAAACGTTGCCCTCCAGTGGACGGATCACCTATGGAAATGGGACAAATTCGCAGGACCTTTCCAAATACAGCGTCTTTGTAGTTTGCGAGCCGAATATTCTTTTCACCGCAGCGGAAAAGGTGGCCATCTTGACTTTTGTGAAAAATGGGGGCGGACTTTTCATGTTGGCAGATCACACCGATTCCGACCGCAATTTTGATGGAGAAGACTCCTTGATGATCTGGAACGATTTGATGAGCAACAACGCGGTTGAAACGAATCCGTTTGGCATTTCCTTTAATTCGGACAGCACCACCCCGTATTCCGTTAGCGTCGACGGCTCGACCGGAAATCCCATCACCCGGGGGGTCGCTGGGACGGTATCCACCCTGCGATACGCCTCTGGTTGCACCATGACGATCAACGACACGACTAAGGCCCATGCAGCCGTTTGGTCGGGGAGCGCAAGCACCAAGGTGATGATGTTATACGGGACATATGGCAAAGGGCGCTTTGTAGCGATCGGGGACAGTTCGGTGGTGGAGGACAGCACAAACTCTGGAGGCACGACCTACGATGGATGGACGAACACGGTGAGCAACGGTTATGCCGCCTTGAATGCGTGCATCTGGTTGCTCGAGAAGTTGATTCCTCCAACTGCAACTACGTCACCTGCGTCGAGCATTTCATCCACCGCGGTCACCTTGAATGGAATAGTGAATCCGAACGGGCTTAATACAACGGCCAAGTTTGTTTATGGAACTACCACAAACTATGGTTCAGTGATAAATGTGAATGGGACTTTGTCGGGGACAAATTCGACCAATGTGAGCGTGGGGTTGACCGGCTTGTCTGCTGGAACGACTTATCATTATGCATTGGTGGCAACAAACTCTGGGGGAAGCGCCCAAGGTGAAGATTTATCCTTTACGACATGGACGGCGTTGCAGGCATGGCGGCAACAGTGGTTTGGAACAACGATCAACAGCGGTTCGGCAGCAGATACTTATGTGAAAACTGGGGATGGGCTTTCAAACATTATGAAATACGCACTCGGATTGAACCCTCTTGTCGTCAGCAGTAATCCTATTTCGTTTAGTTTGTCTGGGAATTACCTGACGATGACAGTTCCTCGCAGCAGTAGTTCAACTGGGATCACCTATGCTTTGGAGTCCACCGGAAACCTGATGAATGGATGGAGCACTAATTCAATAGTCATTGATTCGAACACGCCGACCCTTTTGAAGGGGCACGATACGAATCCTGTGAGCGGGACTGGGCAAAGGTTTATGCGGCTAAAGGTTACCCAACCTTAACCAGACAAGTAGGTAGCGAACCCCGTCGAACTCATCCCGCTATCGGCGGGGATAAAGATTGTCACCGATTCTGGTTCGGGATCGGGCTGGGAGGCCAAGCGAGCCTTGATTCTTTGAGGGGGAGATCAGAACGACTTCTTTCACGAGTCCAAGTTTTTCGAAAATCCCGATCAACTAAGCCAATGAGTCGGACTGCGTCCATTGAAGGCTGTGAAGGGCGGAGCGGGGGAAGGGGTGGCAGGTGTTATGCCAGCCTCTTCACACATCGCAAAAGTTCCGAGAATAAGATATTGACAGAAAATGGCTAAGCTTTAAGATTGTAGCAGAGGCAAAGCATTCACACCATAAGATCAAATTTCAAATGAAAACCAAAAACTACGCCAAGTCGCTTCTCGGCATCGCCTTCATCGCCAGCGGCAGCCTCCTCAGCGCTCGCGCAGCCGAAGAAACCCAAGCGCAACTCCTTGCTCAAGCAAAGATCACTCAGATCGCAGCAGAAAAGACTGCGCTCACGAAAGTTCCAGACGGAAAAATTAGCACCTCAGAGTTGGAAAAAGAACATGGTAAACTCATCTGGTCATTCGATATCGCCATGCCGAAGTCCAAAAGCATAACAGAGGTCCAAGTGGACGCTCTCAGCGGGAAGATCGTTTCCACCCGGGTCGAGACGCCCAAGGATCAAGCCAAAGAAGCTGCCGCTGATATGAAAGCAAAATGAAAATTACTATATTTTTAGGTGCCGTGCTTTCTGCAGGTCTGCTTGCTGGCTGCGCAACGGACAAATGTGAAAAGTGGGAAAAATGCATTCCGATGTCTCAGCCCAAGGTGACCAAGCAAGCCGCACAAGAAGCTGCTCTTGCCAGGGTTCCTGGCACTGTTAAGGGGGGCGAACTTGAGAAGTATAAAGGGAGGTTCTATTGGTCGTTCGACATCGCCACGAAAGGTTCTACCGAGATCACCGAAGTTGCAGTCGATCCCGATACCGGCAAGGTCGTTTGGATGGGGGTGGAAAAGCCTGCCTCCAGACAGAAGCATTAGTCGGATCGCACGCGCCCCGAAATTGCCATCGAGTATTTTCTACGCATCATCTCACGGCGTGCTTCAGCCGAAATCTTGCTTCTCAGGCAGGTCCTATATGATCACCATTGCGCTGACAATGGCGGCAGAAGCTGGGTTGCCAGTTGCCAGTTGCCAGTTGCCAGTGAGACCCCGGCGATGATCAGGAGTTGAATAACGAGAGGGTTTTTACACCGCATCAAGATTTCCGTGAGAAACCGTGCTTTCGTTGGTGCCCAAAATTATTGGGTCCCCAGGCCGCTCGAAGGGACTCGAGATCCATTTCTTCAAGCCCCTCCTCGCGTGTCTTCATATGATCCAAGGCCTCTGCATGGGCCGTGCAGCAAACTTGAAGCAGCAGGCTCTCGTGCTCCGTTATAGATTCGCGGGCCGCCATTTTGGCTTGAGACAGCCCTACTGGCGTGATTTTTCCAAATGACGAAATCTTCAACATGTCGCGCAAAGCTAAAAAACCATCGGAAGTCCGAAGGCTAACCATCCTCTTGCCGAGATGTGAGGCGGACCAGTAGTGTTTTAACCTTATGGCTGTTGAATTGGGCAGGGAATGATTGAAATTTTAGGGCATGAAACGTTGGCGCTGCATCCCGTCAGTCAGAATTTTAATTTTATGAATACAACATTACTTGTTTTGGCTGCCGGCATGGGCAGCAGGTATGGAGGATTGAAGCAGATGGACGGCGTAGGGCCGGGCGGGGAGACCCTGCTGGACTACTCGGTGTATGATGCGGCGCTTTCTGGCTTTGACCGGGTTGTGTTTGTGATTCGGCGGGATTTTGAGGAGGAGTTCAAGGACCGCGTGGGCCGTCGCTACGAGGATCGCTTGGATGTGGGCTATGCCTTTCAGCAACTCAATGATCTGCCGGAGGGCTTCAACGTGCCGGAAGGCCGCACAAAACCTTGGGGCACGGGACACGCTATTCTCGCAGCCGGCGATGCGGTCGATTCCCCGTTTGTGGCGATCAATGCGGATGATTTTTATGGTCGGGATGCGTTTGCGGCTGTCGGCGGATTTTTGAAAGCCCATGAGGAAAACGGAACGCGTTTTTGCATGGGCGGCTACAGACTTGATGCGACTCTCTCCGAGCACGGCAGTGTATCTCGCGGGGTGTGCCAGGCGGATGCGGATGGATTACTCAAGACGGTGCGCGAGCACACGCAGATCCAACGCACGGCGCAGGACATCACGGATTTGGCGGAGGGTGTGGGATTCAGCGGTGCGGAGCGTGTTTCCATGAACTGTTGGGGCTTCACTCCGGCGGTGTTTCCATTACTGGAAGCGGGATTTAAAGATTTTCTGAAGGCTCGCGGAGGCGAGGAAAAATCGGAGTTCTACATTCCAAACGCTGTGGCGGACATAATCTCCAGTGGAAAGGCAACCGTGCAACTCGTGCCCGTGGAGAGCCAGTGGTTCGGCGTGACCTACCGCGAGGACCGGCCTTTGGTGGCAGCGGCCTTGGCAGAACTGACAGCCAAGGGGGAGTATCCCACGCCGCTGGGCTGAGGAAGGTAGTGCCTACTGCCGATGGGATCGAAGGCTCTTTAAGGCCGTTCTGTCTGAAAAATGGGCCATATCAGAAGATGGCATGATGCCTTTTATCGGCCGAGGGCTTTGCTGAGGGCGCGGCTGAGGACTTTGAGGGACTTGACACGGGCATACCACTTGAAGTTGGCGGGAATGACGGTCCAAGGGGCGAGATCGGTGCTGGTTTTTTCGAACATGTCCTCGGCGGCTTCGATGTGTTCGTTCCAGCGTTTGCGGTTGCGCCAATCTTCGTCGCCGATTTTCCAGTGTTTGTAAGGATCGGCGGCGCGGGATTTGAAGCGGACGAGTTGCTCGTCTTTGGATACATGGAGCCAGAGTTTCACGAGCACGGTGCCATCATCGACGAGCATTTTTTCGAAATCGTTGATCTCCCCGTAGGCGCGCTGCCAGGCAGGCTCGGTGCAGAAGCCCTCGACACGCTCGACGAGCACACGCCCATACCAGGAGCGGTCGTAGATGGCCATGTGGCCACGCTGCGGGAGCTTTGACCAGAAACGCCACATGTAGTGACGGGCAAATTCCTCAGTGGTGGGTTTATTGATGGAATAAACGCGAAGGAGCCGGGGATCGAGGCGCTCGGTGAGACGCTTGATGGCTCCGCCCTTGCCAGCGGCGTCAGGGCCCTCGATGACGATGACGATCGGAATCTGCTTCTCGTGGAGCTCGAGCTGCATATTGAGAAGCTCGAGCTGATATTGCTTCACCTGACTCTTGTATTCCTCCTGAGTGAGGGATTTCGACTGGTCGAGGTCGTTGAGACGGATGCGTTCTTTTGGCATGGATGACGGGAAGCGGTTTTTAAACAGGATTTGCAGGATGAACAGGAAAAAGGTGGCGGCGATTCAAGAGCTCAATCCGGACCTCAGTATTTCAAAATCCGCTCCAGAAATTGCTTCACAGCGGGTTGGCGGGGGTTTTCAAAAAACTCTCCAGCAGCCGCGCACTCGAGCACGCCACCATCGGCGATGAAGGCGACGCGGTCGGCCGAGCGGCGCGCGAAGCCCATCTCGTGAGTGACGAGAATGATGGGTTTGCCGGATTCACGGAGTTCCACAATCACATCGAGAACTTCGGCGGTCATCTCTGGATCGAGAGCGGATGTGGGTTCGTCGAGAAGGAGAAAAGCAGGATCCACAGCGAGCGCGCGGGCTATGGCAACACGCTGGCGCTGACCTCCGCTGAGTTGTGCAGGTTGCTTGGCCGCATGATCGGCGAGGTGAAAGCGTTTTAGGACATCCATGGCTCGGTCGCGGGCAGTTGCGGAATCAATCCCATGAACCTCGGTGAGCGGGAGCATGACATTTCCCAGGGCGCTGAGGTGGGGAAAGAGATTGTAGGCCTGAAAAACAATACCCGTGTGGCTGCGGTGGATTCTCAAGCGCTCCGCGTCCTGCGGTAGAGGTTCGCCATTGACGAGGATTTCGCCCGAGTCGGGGGCATCCAAGCCTGCAAGAAGACGGAGGAGGGTGGACTTGCCTCCGCCGGATGGTCCGATGAGCGCGAGGGTATGGGTAAAATCCGCCTCAAAATTCACGGCATCAAGGACAGTCTGGGATCCGAATCTTTTGGTGAGGCCGCGCAGGAGGATTTTCATTTTTTGCGGAGCTTCTCAGGAATTTCGTCGGGAATGGCTCGAAAGTCAGGGAGGGGAACTTCCACGATTTCCTCTACGATGACGGGATCGAATGGCACGCCGGGAGCCACGGGTGGCGCGGCGCGGAGGTCGGTGAACGCGACATAGCCGGTGCGGTTATCGAGCAGGCGCACAAATGCATAGCCCGAGTCTTTTTTCAGCAGACTGAGAGCCAGATCCTTTTCGAGCTTCTCCGGCGGGAATGCCTGGGCTGGCCCGCTTCGAAAGAACTCCGCGCGCCGGACCGTCAGATACTCGGGTGGCGACTCCTTGTCGAAGTGCTCCACGGCCGCGCATCCGGTCAGGAGCAGGCAGGCAATGAGACTGAGGCGTTCACGTTTCATAGCGCACTTTGGATTCCAAATATTTCGTCCAGAGCGAAACTGGCAGGGTGAGCACAAGATAGCAGATGCCGAGTGGAACAAAACTCTCAAAGGTGCTGTAGGTCGCGGAATTGATCTGGTTTGCCGCAAAGGTCAGTTCGGGGATTCCAATGATGTAGAGCAGCGAGGAGTCCTTGATGAGCGAGGAGAACTGACCCGCAACGGGAGGCAGAATCTGGCGCAGCACTTGGGGAAAAATGACAAAGCGGTAGGTCTGCACAGGTGTGAGTCCAATGGCGCGCGCGCTGTCCCATTGGGAGCGACCGACACTCTCGATGCCGGCGCGTATGATTTCCGCAATGTAGGCGCCGCTGAAGAGCGAAAGGATCACGATTCCGACCGATAGCCGGTCATTCCAGCCCACGGCGTTTGCGATGCCGTAGAATCCAAAAAGCACGAGCACGAGAAGCGGGAGTCCCCTAACCGTCTCGACATAGGCGGCAGCTGTGTAACGCAGAGGCAGAAAAGCCGAACGACGCGCCAGCGCGGTGAGAGCGCCGATGGCTGTGCTAAGCAAGAGGGCCGCAGCCGATATGCCGATCGTGGCGGCCCAGCCATTCAGAAATGTGACGCGGTAGCCCCACACCTGCTCCCAGTTTTTGAGGGAATGCGAAAAGGCCAGCCAACACAGACCGGAGTAGACCAGAAGGAGGATAATGATAGTCACGGTCTTTGCAGCAGGCCGTGCCGGACTCGCCGGACTATCGATGAAAAAACCAGCCGTCATATCAGCTCAGGATGCGGAGGCCTCCACCGAAACCAATTCACCTCCTGAGAAACGGAGGCTTAACTGGATCGGATGGCAACACACGGAACAGTCTTCGATCATCTCGACAGACGAGTGAGAGGTGTCGGCTAAAATGCCGAACAACTCACCACAGTAGGGGCACTCGATCTCGACATCCTCGACGCCATCCATCGCTAATTAGTCCTCCAACCGGATTTTCTTCGCATCGCTCCAGAGGCCTTCGAGGTCGTAGAAGGCGCGTTTCGAATCCAAGAAGAGATGGCAAATGAGCCCGCCAAAATCGGTGACGATCCATTGGCTCACAGGGAAGCCATCGGCCGAAATGGGTCGCTCTTCACATTCCTCTCGAGCCTTTTCGCGGATCGATGAGGCGATGGCCTTGAGCTGGGGTTCCGAGTTTGCGGAGCAAATGAGGAAGAAATCGGTAAAGTCGGAGACGCCTCGCATGTCGAGAAGGACGATGTCTTCGGCCTTTTTATCAGCGGCGGCCGAGGCGCAAACGCGGGCGAGTTTTTCAGTGTCAGTCATTCAGGTAAAGTTGATGCCGATCGAGAATCGCGTAAACGGCGTCCGGCAGCAAGTAGCGAACCGAGAGGCCTCGGGCAATGCGATTCCGGATGTCTGTGGAGGAAATATCGATATTGCGGCTGATAACTGGAAAGCCCTTGGCAGGCTCCAAGTCTCCCCGGGCCAGCACGACGAAGGATGCCGACTTCTTCAGCTCGTCAATTTCCCTCCATGTGTGGAGCGCATGGACATTGTCCTCTCCGATAAAATAAAAAAACTCAGCCTGTGGAAAACGCTGCTGCATGAGCTTCACCGTATCGATAGCGAAGGACGCTCCCTCGCGCTCGGCCTCACAGGCATCCATTGAAAACCGGGACTCCCCAGCGATGGCCGCCTCGACCATTTCGCAACGAAGACGGGCAAGTGACGGCGGGTGTTCCAACTTGTGGGGAGAAACATTCGCCGGAATAAAAATGACACGATCCAAGCCGAGGGACTCCATGGCATCGCGCGCCAGAATGAGGTGTCCGTGGTGAATTGGATCGAAGCTCCCGCCGAACAAACCGATTTTTTCTGAAGAAATCATTTCGACAGCCCTCATCAAATCTGGTTTTCCCCTCCTCATGCCATCCCAAAATCCCGGTCAGCTTCTTCTCGTTGGTGTTCCCGGCGCAGAACTCGATTCCGAATCCGCCCGCCTCTTCCGTCAAATCCAGCCCGGAGGATTCATTCTCTTCGGTCGAAACATCAAGACCCCCCAGCAACTCCGCAAGCTCATCGACGACCTCCGCGATCTGAGCAGCGTGGAGCCGATCATCACGATCGACCAAGAGGGTGGCCGTGTGTCCCGGCTCAAACTCATCGGCAACGAACCTCCCAACGCCCAGCAACTCCGCGACTGCGGAAATCTGGATTTGATCCGCCGTCATGGAGACATCACCGGCCGCATCCTGCGCATTTTCGGCTTCAATCTGGACCTCTGCCCCGTGCTGGACATTTCCTTCGACGACGAAGCCGACAATTCACTTCGCGGGCGGTGCTACGGACGCGATGTTGCCGAGGTCATTGAAAAATCCAGCTCCTTCAACGAGGCACTACGAGCCACTGGCGTGATGAGCTGCGGCAAGCATTTCCCCGGCTATGCCTCGGCTGGCCTCGACCCGCACCACGAACTTCCCCGCATCGAGCGCTCAAAGGAACTCATGGAAGAGCACGAACTCGCCGTCTTCAGGCACTTCGCAAAATCGGTGGATAGCATGATGATCGGCCACATTGCCGTTTCAGGACTGGACGCAGTGAACCGCCCCGCCTCGCTCTCACCCGTCATCATCCGCGACCTGCTGCGGAAGGATATGGGATTTGAGGGCCTAGTGATGACAGACGATCTCGATATGGGAGCCATTCTAAACCACTACGGATTCGATGAAACGATGCGCCTCGGCATCGAAGCAGGCAACGACATGCTCATGATCTGCCACCGCATCGAAATGGCCGCTGCCGCGAAGAAGGCCATCGACACCATGGGCAAAAAACTCGACGAGGCCCTTGAAGCCATGGCGCGCTGCAAATCCCGCCTCGCACCACCCACGTCGTTTTCATTGGAGGCTTTCCATACGGTAGACGCCGAAATTTACGACCTTCGCGTGGCTGTTCTCGGGCCGGAGCTAGCCGCGCAGCGCAGTCCAGAAGACGGCAAACGCTCGCCCGTGGAGCTTTATTAATACCTCTTGCCCAGTTATTCTTAAATTACTTTGAGCACGCCCAACCGAGTCAATATCCGCACGCCTGATGTCATGGCCCATGTGCAGGCACAGGTTGAAAAACATTATCGCAGCGAGTTGGTGGAGAAGATTCGGACGCAAGGCGGCGTGCTTCAGGTCGGCAACACGACCATTCGGTTGGCGAAGGAATTCGGTTTTTGCTATGGTGTTGAGCGCGCTATCGACTTGGCCTATGCGGCAGGGAAGGTTTTCACAGACCGGCGGATTTTTCTTCTGGGTGAAATCATCCACAACCCGGATGTGAATGCCCAGATGGACGCGCTCGGTATCCATCATCTCGCGGCCCACCCTTCCGACGCTGATCTGAAAAACTTGAAGGCTGATGATGTCGTGATCGTGCCGGCATTCGGAGCCGAGGTGTCGGTGATCGATGCGGTTAAAGCTCATGGGTGCCAGATCGTGGACACAACCTGCGGAGATGTGATGAGTGTCTGGAAGCGTGTGCGGCAAAATGCCACCGAGCGGGTCACCTCGATCATCCACGGCAAGGCCTCGCATGAGGAGACGCGCGCAACGGCCTCGAGAGCCCTTGGTGGTGACGGACTGGGGCATTTTGTAATCGTGCTGGATTTGAAGCAGTCTCAACAGGTGGCCGACTTCATGGTCCAAGGCGGTGACCCTGCGGAGTTTCTCGCCGCCTTTGGTGGAGCGGTAAGCCCGGGCTTCGACCCACTGCAACACCTGCAGCGCATCGGCGTGGCAAACCAAACCACCATGCTGCGCAGCGAAACCGAGGCCATTCAGAACCTGCTACGGAAAGCTGTGGCCACGCGCGACGGAGGCAGCACGGCAAACTTCCGCTACTTCGACACGATCTGCGGAGCCACGCAGGATCGTCAAGACGCCCTCTTCCAACTCCTGAACGAATCCCTCGACATGCTCATGGTCGTGGGAGGTTACAATAGCTCGAATACGACGCATCTGGCCGAAATCGGCTCAGAAAAGCTACCCACCTGGTTCATCCGCAACGCGGACTGCCTGACCTCAGCGAACGAAATCCGGCACTTCGACCTGCACGCAAAAAAAGAAATCGTTTCTAGGGATTGGCTTCCAGAGAGGAAGAACCTGACCATCGGCATCACAGCAGGCGCCAGTTGCCCAAACAGCCTCATCGAAGACACCCTCCGCCGCTTGTTGGAACTACGCGGAGAATCCGCATGCTGAGGTTTCATCCCGACGGGATTCGATGCTCTGTTTGGTTTGGATACTTGCTTCAGATTCTCAAAAGCAATCAAAAGGCCACCACCTAGGCGGACTGATTTATTAAAAGCCAAGGAGGATTCCCGAGAAGCCGATTGAATGATGCCCAAATCCTTGCAGAATACCGCGCGTCATGTCCGAACTGCACAAAGCCTACGAACCGCAAGCCGTCGAAGATAAATGGTATTCCTGGTGGATCGAAAAAGATCTCTTTACCGCCGATCCCGCTTCGCCGAAGCCGGCTTACTCGATCGTCATCCCGCCACCCAATGTCACTGGCGTTCTCACTCTCGGACATGTTCTCAACAACACGCTTCAGGACATCCTCGCTCGCCGCGCGCGCCAGACAGGGCATGAGGTTCTCTGGCTGCCAGGCACCGACCACGCCGGCATTGCCACGCAGACCGTCGTGGAGCGCAAGCTGCGCAAGGAGGAAAAAAAGACACGACACGACCTCGGCCGCGATGAGTTTCTAAAGCGAGTCTGGGAGTGGAAGGAGAAGCACGGTGGCATCATCATCAACCAACTCAAAAAGCTCGGTTGCTCGTGCGATTGGACCCGCGAGCGCTTCACGATGGACGACACCTACGCGCGCAAAGTGCAGGAGGTCTTCGTTGACCTCCACGCCAAGGGGATGATCTATCGTGGCAAGCGGATGGTGAACTGGTGTCCCGTATCGCTCACAGCTCTGAGTGACGAGGAAGTCATTCCAAAAAGCCAAAAAGGATTTTTCTATCACTACAAAGTCGAGGTCGTGGAAAAGCCCGGCACCTATCTGGAAATAGCCACCACCCGCCCTGAAACGATCATGGCGGATGCTGCCGTGGCAGTGAACCCGAAGGACCCACGCTACGCCGCTCTCATTGGACTCCATGTCCGCCGTCCCCTTCCCGCTGGAGTGGAAGCCTTGCTGCCGATCATCGGCGACGAGGCGGTGGATTTCGAATTCGGCACGGGCGTATTAAAGGTGACTCCCGCACACGACAAAACCGACTACGAGATCGGCCTCCGCCATGGCCTGCCAGTCGTGGATATTTTCAATCCCGACGCCACGCTGAATGACCTCGCCGGTGACGAATTCGCAGGCCTCGACCGCTTTGAAGCCCGCACAAAAGCGGTGGATAAACTCCGCGAACTCGGACTCCTCGTTAAAGAAGAGCCACACGAAAACAATGTTGGGTTCAGCGAACGCGCCGATGTGCCGATCGAACCCCGCCTCTCCGAACAGTGGTTTTTAAAATATCCAAAAACCACCGAAGCCCGCGACGCCGTGCGAAGCCACCTCATCCGTTTCTTCCCCGACCGCTGGGAAAAAGTCTACGACCACTGGCTGGAAAACATCCAAGACTGGTGCATTTCCCGTCAACTCTGGTGGGGCCACCGCATCCCGGTCTGGTATCCTGCGGGGGAGAGCAATGCAGAAAATGCAAAATGCCAGATCGAGTCGCCCGGCGAGGACTGGGTGCAGGACTCCGATGTGCTCGACACCTGGTTCTCGTCGTGGCTGTGGGCTCACGAGACAATGGAACCCGCCGCGCTGGCGAAATTCTTTCCGACCAGCGTGCTGGTCACCGGCCCGGACATCATCTTTTTCTGGGTAGCCCGCATGATCATGGCGAGCCTCGAATACACTGGGCAGGTTCCCTTCAAAGATGTCTATTTTACTGGTATCATCCGCGACAAGCAGGGCCGCAAGATGTCCAAGAGCCTCGGCAATTCGCCTGACCCTCTCGACCTCATCGCGAAATACGGCGCCGATGGCATCCGCTTTGGACTCCTACGCATCGCGCCGCAGGGACAGGATATCAAGTTCGACGAACAGCAAATCGTCGAGGGACGAAATTTCTGCAATAAGCTCTGGAACGCCTGCCGGTTCCGGCAAATGCAAGGACCGCTCGACCCGCATGCGGATCCCTCGAAACACGAACTCTCGCTCTTCGCCCATGACCTTCTCGGCCGCCTCGATGCCACCATCCAGCGCGTCAACGAAGGCTACGAGGCCTACCGTTTCAGCGATATCGCCCAAGCGCTCTATGACTTCGTCTGGGGCGATTTTTGCGACCGTTTCATTGAAGTTGCGAAGTCGGATTTCACCACCGAATCCCCTCGCCGCTCCGGCACTCTGGCGACGCTGGATTACACCATCAAACGCATTCTCCAACTCCTGCACCCCTACGCGCCGTTCATCACCGAGGAACTCTGGAACGGTCTCGGTCTTGGCACCGAAAGCCTCACGCACAGCGGCTGGCCGAAAGCCTCAGACTTTGCGACGGACTCGCGCTCGGAAGCCGTTTTTGTCGCAGTCTCACAGACACGAAATATCCGTGCGACCTACGGGATTCCCAGCAACAAACGCCTGCCTTGGCAGCTTACCCCAGCGGCAGATTGGGTCAAAAATGAGGCCCCTGTCCTCTCCATCCTCCTGCATGCGGAATCTCTCACCATCTGCGAATCCGCTCCGCAAGGCCATGCCGCCTGTCCGACGGATATCGGAATCATCTACCTTCCGCTTGAAGGCATCATCGATCCCGCGACAGAAAAAAAACGCCTTGACGGAGAAATAACTAAAATCGAAGCCGAGATCGAAAAAGTCGCCCGCAAACTCGCCAGCGAAACCTTCGTCCAAAACGCCCCCGCTGAGGTCGTCGCCGATCACCGCCAACGCCAACAAGACTGGATCAACCGCCTCGCCGAACTCCAGCGCGCCCGTGCTGGGTTGGATTAAAGGGATAGAGAGCTTCCGTGGCATGGAGTTCCATGCACATGGCCTCAAGCACGCCCCAGATACTCTCGACCAATCCAGACTAGGAACGGAGCGCAGTGCCGCGCAGGATCGCTCGTCGTAAAAAAGAGAGGGTGTCTCAGATGCAAAGAAAAGGGGCTCCCGATTGCGGGAGCCCCTGTCTTTTGATTTGTGATACTGCTTAGGCTTGAGGAGCAGCGGCGGCTTCGTCGCGGTCTTTCATGGCCGCCTTGCGGCTGAGTTTGACGCGACCCTTGTCATCGACGCCGATACATTTGACCCAGATGGAGTCGCCCATCTTTACGACGTCTTCGACTTTGTTTACACGGAAGTCGGCGAGTTCGGAGATGTGGCAGAGGCCGTCTTTGCCGGGCAGGACTTCGACGAAGGCGCCGAATTCCTTAATGGATACGACTGTGCCTTGGTAGAGTTCGCCGATGGAGATTTCCTTGGTCATACCAAGGATGATTTCCTTGGCGCGTTTCAGGCTGTCGCCATTGTTGGAGTAGATGTGAACGGCTCCGTCGTCCTCGATATTGATCTCGGCACCGGTCTCGGCAACGATGCCTTTGATCGTTTTGCCGCCTGGTCCAATGATGAGGCCGATTTTGTCGGGGTTGATGCGGATCGTCTCGATGCGTGGTGCGTATTGGCTCAACTCGGAGCGTGGTGCGGCAAGGATGCCGTTCATCACATCAAGGATTTTCGTGCGCGAGGTTTTTGCCTCGGCGACGGCCTCAAACATGATCTCGTGGGAGATGCCCGGGAGCTTGAGGTCAAGCTGGAAGCCGGTGACGCCTTCGGATGTTCCGCAGAGTTTGAAATCCATGTCACCGAAGTGGTCTTCACTGCCGATGATGTCGGTAAGAGTGGTGTAGCGCTTAAGGGTTTCGCCTTCGTATTCGGTCACGAGGCCGACCGAAATGCCAGCGACAGGGGCCTTGAGTGGCACGCCTGCATCCATGAGGGCAAGAACGCCCGCGCACACGCTGGCCATGGAGGTGGAACCGTTGGATTCCATCACTTCACTGACGACGCGGAGTGCGTATGGGAAGTCTTTTTCGCTCGGGATGACTGCCTCGATCGAACGCTCGGCAAGGGCGCCGTGGCCAATTTCGCGGCGGTTTTGACCACCGAAACGGCCGGTCTCACCCACGCTGAAGGGCGGGAAATTGTAGTGAAGCATGAATCGCTTCGTGTCGGGTCCACCGCCGTAGCAGTCGATCATCTGAGCCTCTTCCGCTGGAGCGAGGGTGGCGATGCCGAGGGCTTGGGTTTCGCCACGGGCGAAGAGAGCCGAACCGTGCGTGCGGGGAAGAAGACCAGCCTCGCCGGAGAGAGGACGGAGGTCATGGAATCCACGACCATCGCAGCGCTTCTGGCGGTCCAGAATGCTGACGCGGAAGGCTTTTTTCTGCAAGTAATCGAAGGCCTGGGAAATTTCGAATTTCGAGGCAGTCGGGAATTTTTCGAGCACGGCTTTTTCGACTTCCTCGCGGAGGGTGCCGATGGCCTTGCTGCGAGCCACTTTGCCAGATGTGTAAATGGCGGATTCGATGCGGTCGCCTGCGACTTGGTAGGCGACTTCGGAAATCGAATCGGCAACCGAGAAGAGAGGCACATTGCGTTTGGCCTTGCCGACTGCTGCGGCGAGATCGCGCTGGGCCTGAACGATGAGGCGAACGGCGTCGCGGGCGAAGTCGAGGGCTTTGTTGAACTCCGCTTCGGGAAGTTCCGTGGCGGCGCCTTCGATCATGATGACCTTCTCACCATCGCCGACATAGACGAGGTCAAGGTCGCTGTGCTCGCGGTCGGAATGGGTTGGGTTGATGACGAACTCGCCATTGATGCGGCCGACGCGAACGGCGCCGACAGGGCCCGCGAACGGAATGTCCGAAACGCAAAGCGCGGCGGAGGCACCGTTGATCGAAAGCATGTCAGGGTCATTTTGACCATCCGCACTCAAGAGGAGCGTGATGATCTGAGTGTCGTAGAGGTAGCCCTTGGGGAAGAGCGGACGCAGAGGACGGTCGGTCATGCGGGCAGTGAGAATTTCCTTTTCGGTAGGACGGCCTTCGCGCTTGAAGTAACCGCCGGGGAATTTGCCAACTGCGGCGGCCTTTTCCTTGTATTCGACGGTGAGTGGGAAGAAATCTTGGCCTTCCTTGATGGTGGTAGCCGAGACGGCTGTGACGATCACGATTGTGTCGCCGCTGCGAACGGTTACGGCGCCGTCGGCGAGTTTAGCGAGTTTACCGGATTCAAAAATGATGGGTGAGGAGCCCGCTTGGGCTGTGGTGGTATGGGACATATTATATGTAAGTGCGTGAGTGCCCGCCAGAAATTGGCGGGCGGATTTTAGGAAAAAGCCCCGCTGATAAACGGGGCTTTGAGTAGGGAAGTCGCGTTACTTGCGAAGGTCCAATTTCTCAAGGACCGTCGCGTAGCGGCTTGAAGCCGTGCGCTTGAGGTAATCCAGCAAACTGCGCCGTGTGGCGACGAGCTTGAGCAAGCCACGGCGGGATGCATGATCCTTCGCATTGACTTTCAAGTGCTCGGTGAGTGAGCTGATTCGTTTAGTAAGGAGCGCGATCTGAACGTCCGCGCTGCCGGTGTCTTTTTCGTGAAGGCGAAGGGAATCCGCCCCGTTAACTACTGCTGCTTTTGCCATTTGTTATTTCGTTTTGTTAATGAAGGAGGAAACGGTCTCACTCAGAGTGCGCGAGGGCAAGGAGAAAGTCATCGCGAAATTAAATTGGGATACACGGGCGGCCTCGGTATAACACACCGCCATGAAAGTCCGTCTCACCAAAGATTTCATTCTCGAAGCCGCCCAGAGCCTCACGAAAGTGCCCGCCGGTCACAAGTGCGCGAGGTTGCACGGCCATACCTTTACGATCGAAATTTCCGTCGAAGGCGAAGTGAATCCCGAGACTGGCTGGCTCTACGACCATGCTCTCATCAGTGCAGCGATGAAGCCGATCATCGAGGAACTCGACCACAGCTATCTGAACGATGTCCCGGGGCTGGAAAATCCCACCATCGAGGTAATGGCTGGCTGGCTTTGGAACAAACTCGCCCCCCAACTGCAGGGTCTTGCCGAGATCGTGATTCACGAGACTCCATTCGCCCGCTGCAGTTATCGCGGCGAGTAAGATCTCTGCGGCGCTCAGACACTTTGGATGCTGCGAGGTGGCGTGAGGAGTTTCCGTGCACCGATGAAGGCGGTGCAAATGCCCAGCACGATCAGGATGCCACAGGCCGCAACGAGTTCCCAATTCGACTCGCGGAAATTTTTCATGAGTGAGAGCCCCGTCGAGGCGAATGTGGTGGCGAACATGAGAACAGCTGGAATCAGAACAAAGAGAGTCCGCCGTCCATGATCGCGAAGCCACACGGCGGCGACCAACAACGCCATGGCGCCCATCATTTGATTCGCCGAACCGAAGACCTGCCACAGCACAGGCAGGCTGTTCGAGCGCGACAGCAGAAACATAACACCGGCGCAGAGGAGAGTATTAAACCAGACCCCACGCAGAATCGCTGGTGGGTTACGGAAAAGGAATCGCCAGACCTCCTCAAGTAGATACCGGTTCAGGCGCACCGCCACATCGAGGGTAGTGACCACAAACCCCTCCAAGAGCAAAATACCAAGCACCGTGCCGCACCAGACAGGGAGGCCGAATGCGAGATTCACGAGGCTTCCCGTCGCGAGAGAGATCGCAAGAACGGGATTTTTCTCCGTGTAGGTGATCTGGAGGTAGCTCTGCCAATCCAAGCCAATCAAAAGCGTGAGGATGATCGAAACCGCCAGCAACGACTCAAGCAACATGGCATTATAGCCCACCTTGCCGGCATGGCGCTCGCAGGCGAGTTGGCGTGCCGTTGTTCCGCTCGAAACCAGGCAATGAAAACCGCTGATCGCCCCGCAGGAGACCGTGATGAAAAGCATGGGCCAGAGGACGCCGACATACTGGAGGCCACTGTCCAGACTCCATGCGGGAATGACCTCTGCCAGATTTTGCGGTGCTGCTGGGATGGAGGCAAAGTTTCCACTCACGCCGGCAATGACGAGTCCAAGCACGACTGCCAACAAGCCTGCGTAGAGGATTTGCACATTCACAAAATCCCTCGGCATGAGGAGCAGCCAGACAGGAACTGCGGAGGCCAGGATGACATAAAATGTCATCAGCAAGCGCCAGACATCCGGCGTGACGACAATAGGAAAATACATACCCAGAACCACTGACGCCCCACACAGAAGCGAGGCGATCGCGTAGTTCATCCAAGCCGGAGTGTGGAGGCGGTAAATGAGAAGTCCGAGCAAGGGCGCACAGAGCGTGATGAAAAGAACGCTGGTGGAAGCAATGCCGCCGATCCGCGCCAAGAGAACGGGTTGGCCATCTTTAAAAGCCACAGCCGTGGGCAGTCCCACACCCTGAGGGAATGGGTGCATACCCATGTGGTCGGCGGGCAACTGCATCGCGGCGTCCAACTCTGCGCGGGCCGCGGGCTCCATTCCGAGCTTCTCAGCCGGATACATGCTCGTGAGAGCGGTGACGCTGAGATTCAAAAATGTGGCTGTGATCATGAAGAGCCCAATCACAAGAAAACTCACGATGCAGACATAACCGAACGGCCCCAGATACTGCCGGGCTATATCGGCCACGGAGCGGCCCTCCTCGCGTGTGGAAATAAAAAGCGTCACCATATCATGGACGCCACCCATAAGCGTGGCACCTATGACGATCCAGACGAGGGCAGGCAGGTAGCCGTAAACGACAGCCAGCGTGGGTCCCACGATTGGCCCCGCACCGGCGATGGCTGCAAAATGGTGGGCGAAGAGAATGTAGGACTTGGTTGGCAGGAAATCGGAGGCGTCATTTTTGAGAACGGCAGCAGTCGGGCGGGACGGGTCCACTCCAAGTGCCCGTTCGATAAAGCGGCTGTAATATCGAGCCCCCAGCCAATAGCAGAGGAGCGATGCGCAGAGAATACCGAGGAGGAGCGATCCCATACGGCGGGATATTGTCGTGGCATAAGTTTTCGTGCAAGCATGCCAGACATGATGACAACAAAAGTGGCAGGCGTGCTTGGTTTCACAGGAGTCGCACTGGGAGCCTTCGGGGCGCACGGGCTCAAAAACATCCTGACAGCAAACGATACGGCCTCCATCTGGCAAACTGCTGTTCTTTACCATCTCATTCACGCTGTTGCAGCACTCTGGGCCTCGGAGCGACTTCCAAGTGCTGTCTGGCTATGGACGGCAGGCGTGAGCATATTTTCGGGATCCCTCTACATTCTGGCGGTCACGAATATCCGCTGGTTGGGAGCGGTAACTCCTGTGGGAGGCCTTGTCCTGCTCGCTGGTTGGGTGCTTGTCGTTTTTTCAAAATCCAAAGTGTAACTTCATTGAACAAACACAGCGGCACGTTGTCTTTTTTTGAGCAAAGCCAAATGAAAAGCATGACCAAACAAACTCTCCTTGCAGCGCCGCTGGCATTGGCGATTTTTTTCACCATCAACCCCAAAGCGTCCGCAGCCGACTCACAATCTCAGAAATCTATTCTGACTTCCTCTGTGGATGTCCAGGAAGACACTACTGCCTACTCTGTGCGAGTGGGAGTTCCTGAGACGACGGATGTCAATGTGCGCCTTGCCGGATCCACCTTGCTTCTAGATTCCGGCGCCACGGTGAGCGGCATCCGCTACGAACAGCGCATCTCACTCCCAAAAGCACAGGCAGATGCCGCGCTCGGCATCAAAAGAACTGCCGGACAACTTGTCATTTCCATCCCCAAAGGCGAGCCCGCTCCGGCATCCGGAGGCATGGCACTTCCATCGCAAATTCCGATGAATGCGGGGTTCGACGCTCTACGCGATCAAGTCCTCTCTCAAGCTGCCAACATGCTTCAGCAAATGAATCAAGAAGACGCTCCCGCAGGAGGCGCAGCTCCCGCGCAGGATCTCTTTGGAAGCATCCTTGGGAGTATCGCTCCGCAGTTGCAGGGCAAGACGGCGAGTTCGGGATTCAAAGTTGAAGACCGAGGCGATGCCTACCTTCTCACGTCCGTGCTCCCCGAGGAGCAGGCACGCAATGTCAGTGTGAATGTGGACAATGAACGCGCGGTGACCATCACCTCGAAGCATGAGAAACAATCTGCAGCAGGCGGCGCGACCGCCTACAGCTCTGGATCATCGACTCAATCCATGACGCTGCCTGGGCCAGTGCGCGGCGAGGAACTCAAGATGGAATACAAGAACGGCCGTCTTGAGATCGTCCTGCCCAAAAAATAAAATCAGCGCACCTCGACCGGAGTGCCTGCTTTTACAAGCTGGCAGAGGGTGAAGGCGTCCCAGTTTGCGAGGCGGATGCAGCCGCTGCTTTCATTTCGTCCGATACGGTCCGGGGTGTTCGTGCCGTGCATGCCGATGCTCGGACGGTTGATTCCCATCCAGACGATACCGACCGGGCTGTTCGGACCGGGTGGAAGCATGAAAGCATTCTCACTGCGGACCCCAGATTCGAGGACCGACTTATCCCAGCGGAAATGCGGGAGCAGAATGTTGCTGGTGATTTTCCATTTCCCCAACGGCACCGGAATTTTTGCCGAACCCGGCGTGCAGGGGAAACAGGCCACGATGCGACCATCCTCGTAAAGTTCGATCAGGCGCTCGCTGCGAAGCAGAACAATGGAGCGCTTAGGCTCGGAAGCCGCTACTGGAGTGGGTTCGGGCGTTGGAGTCGGTGAAGGCGCCTGCTCAATGGGCGAAGGCTGGATCGGCTTGGAAAGGTCATAGGAGACAGGCAAAGGCAGTGGCGGCGGGGGCGGCGGAAGGGTTGCTGCGACAGTGGGGGACTTGGCTTTCGTGGAGCGTTCTTTTTCCAGAGCTTTGACATCCGCGAGCAGGAATTCCTTCACATCAGGAACACGGAGGACAGTGCCAACGATGGGGTCGGTGACTTGAGGATTCAGCTCGAGAAGAAACTTCTGGTCGCAGTGAAACCGCTCTGCGACAGCCTCCCAGAGCGTGGCATATTTGAGGTATTTGAGTTTAGCCTGTTCGGCGGGTTGAGAGGCTACTGGACCAACCCACCGCGCGTCGTCCTCTGAGATCACATATTCCCGGTAGGGAACAGCCACAGAGGAAATATCCAAAATGGTGCCTCGCGGAACACCAGTCGCCTCGCAATAACGATCAGCTGCCTTTTGAGTGAACTCCCCCCCGAGGCCATCGATTTTTCCAGGGCGGAAACCGGCGCGGTCCAAAAAAATCTGCACGCGGCAGAGTTCCATGCGCTCGGGAGCGTCGGGCAAAGGCGTCTGCATCTTTGCCACAGCAGCCTCAGCTGGTTCGGCGCAAAAAACCGGCAAGGGGAAAGAGGCCACTGCAAGCAACCAGACAACGCATGCGCGAAGATAGAACATACGCGGAATCAACACGAATCGCAGGAGGGGCATCAAGAGAGATATTTTTGAGAAGCGGAGAGGACGCATCCCGCCATCCTTCCCGCCAAGGCGATCTTCCCAAGGCCGTGGTCTTCGCCCGGATCTTCTTCCTCTGCTCTAACGCCACCCAAGGCACGCTGCTCCCGCTCTGGCACATGGGGGCGCCAAATCATTCTCTCTTGGCAATGCCTCAAACCCGGTTCACCGTCCTATCAATTGGAAATCTCCACCTCTCCGGCGATAAGCGGGGTGATGTGGCGGAGGCCTTTGATGAGGTATTCCTCCACGACGGCGGCATTTCCTTGCAGCAGGCGAAGACTATCGGGAGAGGGGCCACGTTGGATGACGACACGTTGGATACTCGGGCTGTGGCTGACTGTGATAAGCGGAAGACCATCTACAGTCATAATTTGAACGCCCTCCGGCCCGAATGCCGCTTGGAGAGTGACCTCATCATGCTTGCCGGTGAGTGGGTTTTCATCCAGGCGGAAGCGAAGGGACGTAGGTGGAGAGACGACGACCGCATTGGCGCTGGCCTGACCGTCCACGAAACCAAAAGCTGGGGCATCCTGAATCGAACATTCCCATTCGATGGACCATCCACCTTCAGAGTTCCGCGAAAGAACCCGCAGTCGCTGCAAACCGGGGGACTCTTCCAAAACAGAAAACACATCGCTCGTCCGCGAGGCGCGAACCAAGACGGGACGAGGATCGCCGGGTTTAGGAACAAGCGCCCTCAGAATGCCGCCCTCGAAATTAGCCTGGGCGACAACCGGTGAGGCATCGGGATCCATCGAGGCGCCGGCGAACCACAGGGTTTTGCCTTCGCCAAAAGAGAGGGAAGCCGCACTCGCAGGGATCGGAACTTTTACAAACGGCGCCCCTGAGGTGGAGAGCCAAACGGCACCACCGGCAGAGCCTGCGACGGCATTCTCTGCGGCGGCGAGGTTTTCAAAAAAGGCCGGTGCTCGCTCTTGCGAGGTTACGCCATCGAGCGCCACGGTTTTGATGACATCGCCCTCGGAGAAAGAGACACACTCATTATCTGCGGCGAGTGCCGTGGGACGCGAGTCAGTGGGAAACCCTGCCAAGGGAATGTCGCTGCCATCATCGAGGGAAAAGGCCAACCAGCCTTGACTTGAGCGCGTGACAGCAGCGCTGCTCGTGACCGCGAGAAGGATGCCGGATGCACCCGAGTGTTCGATTTCCCGACTCCACAAAAACCCCTTCTCACTCGAATACCGTGCGCAAAACCCCTGGTCTGCTGCGGTGCGTCCCGTGAGCACCAAGTCCCCGCCGGGCAGCATCGCAAAATCCTCGATCCGGCGCGGCATGAGAGATTCGGCCGAGGAAACCCAGTCATTGAAATGAAAGGCTTCTCCCTCCAAAGAGACCTCGCCGATGAGGTAGCCCCTTAAAAAATATCGACCGGCTGGCACCTTCTGCCCTGCATCATCACGACCGTCCCACTGCGTGATGTAGCCATTGAGCCCGATACGAAAGGCCTCCTCGTCATCCATCACGTGGAGAGTTCTCACCAGCTTGCCCGCTTTATTAAAGACCCCCAGCGTGATCAATCCCTGCCCCGGCACAGCGAAGGCGATTTCCTGATTATCCTTCGGTGCCGCCTGCAGAGCGGGAAGAGAGAGCCATACAGCCAGCGCGGCCAAGCATGCAAAATTTTTCCTCACAGGTAGTGTTTCCAATCCAGATTTGGAAAAATGTTGTCCCGCGCCTCGCAGGCCGAGAGAAGCGCCTCGTTACGCTCGCCGCTCTCCAGCATTTCGTGAAGTTTGTTGAAGCGCAGAATGTGCTCCTTCGTGCGGCGCGTGGCGTAGTCCACCGCCGTGCCGGTTTTCATGAGAAACGCCCAGTCGCTGGACTGCGCAAGGAGTAGTTCGCGCGCGAGTTGTTGAAGAAGGCGCTTGGTAAAAACCGAGCGGGTGTTCTGATGCGCCTGTGCCGCAGCCGTCATGCGGCGGGCGGCGGCATGCAGGTGCGGGTAGATCCAAGCATTACAGCGGTCGAGCCAGACTTCCCAGTAGCCCTTGTTTCCCCAACTCGAAGGCGATGGACTCACCATTTGCTGCGTGGGATGTTCCTTCAAATAGGCCCCCGGCGTCGTGAGTCGGAATGTGTTTTGGTCGTAGGCTGCCTTGCGCAGGAAGAGATCGAGAAACTCTGGCCCCTCATACCACCAGTGGCCAAAGAGCTCGGCATCGAAGGGGCTCAAGATAACCGGATCAATCGGCAGCATCGATTTCAAATGCTCAAACTGCCGGATGCGGGCGTTCAGAAAGTCCCCCGCGTGATGGTCCGCCGCAGCCATCGCCCAGGCGCGGTTGTAGACCTGCTTGTCCGGTGAGCCGGTGATGCGGTGGTATTTAAAGCCCGTGTTGCGCCGGCATCCCAAATCCGGCAGCACCGTGCGGAGGTAGTCCTCCGGCAATTCCATGCCGATGTCGCGGTAGAAATCCCGGTAGGCTGGATCGCCCGGATACCCCTCGCGTGCGCTCCAGACCTGCTTACTCGACTCGCGGTCGCGTCCAAAAACAGCTGGACCGGCTGGCGTGAAATACGGCGCGTAAATGGCAAATCGGGGCCTTGGCTCACCATACATGAGTCCATGGGCATCCACGACGAACCACCGCAGATTCGCCTCCTGCAACAAGCTGTCCACGCGCGGCACATACCCGCACTCGGGAAGCCAGATACCCTCGGGAGGACGCCCGAAGCACTCTCGGTGGTAGTCGCATCCAATGAGAATTTGCGCCCGCATCGCCTCCGGCACAATCTCCATGAGCGGCAGGAAGCCATGCGTTGCGGCACAGGTGATGATTTCAATGATGCCATCCGCCTGAAGCTGGGCGAATGCCCCCACGATATCGCGGTTAATTTCCCGTGTGTAAAAATCCAGCGCCTCCGAGAGACAGGCGTGATAGTGCCGCGCCACATCGCGCATCGCGGCATCATGTGCCGTTCGCTCGACCTCCATCGCCGCCAACTCAACTCCGCGCGCCAGATACCGCTCGGAGCGTCCCTGCAGCAACGGATCACTCAACATCGCGCAGAGTGGAGGAGTGAGAGTGAATGTAAGCTTCACAGGTGCCTTGTCGAAAACAAGGCGGCGCAGGTTTTTGAGAAGCGGAATGTAACACTCGAGGATGGCCTCAAAAAGCCAGTCCTCCTCTAAGAATTCCTTATGCTCCGGGTGCCTCACCCACGGCAAGTGGGCGTGTAGGAGGAGGGCAAGAGAACCTTGGTGCATAAATGCTACGCGGCATCATATCGAGACCGGCGAACGCGACAAGCGCGCAGAGTTTCAATCGTTCCATCCGCTCCAAGCCATCAGGCCTGAAAGCGCTCTGGCGCGGTGGCTCAGTGCGTTTTTCACTTCCGAGCCAAGCTGTGCAAAGGTCTCGCAATGCCCCTCCGGAACGAAGAGCGGATCGTAACCGAATCCACCTGATCCTTTTTCCTGATTGATAATCACACCCTCGACCGAGCCACTGAAAGCCGCGAGCTTGCGACCCGCCCGAGCCAGCACGATCACACAGCGAAAACGCGCTGAACGTTCCTTGCCGCGCAAACCCTCGAGCTTCTCCAAAAGCAATGCACGGTTCGAGGCATCCGTCGCCCCAACCCCCGAAAACCTGGCCGACCACACCCCCGGAGCCCCATCCAAGGCATCGACCTCTAGGCCGGAATCATCCGCAATCACCCACCCGTCGAAGTGCCCCGACACAGCCTGAGCCTTCAGCATCGCATTCTCCTCAAAAGTCACCCCCGTCTCTTCCACCTCACCCACTCCACTAATCGCAGAGAGATCCAGAACCTCAAAATCCGCACCCAGAATTTCCCGAATCTCACCGACCTTGTGGTCATTACGAGTCGATACAAGCAAGCGGCGTGAGATCGTTTTGTTCATGAGCGTTTTTAAACTCCAAGGCCGATTTTTTAAACAGACTAAATTTGTCTCTTCGCCTTTTCCCATCGGAGACGCGAGTTCCGTCAAACTTCCAATGAGCCTGCGGGGTTACTTGCGAGACGGGGGGCTTTTTTTGAATTCCAAGACGGCTGCGACGACTTGTTCCATGGGTATTTCCTCCATGCAACGGAAGTCGATAGGGCACTCACGGAGGAAGCAGGGACTGCATTCGACTTTTTGGCGAATGACTTGGCTGCGCGGGCTTCGGGGACCGGTGAGGATGGGTTCGGTGGAGCCGAAGATGGCGACTAGCGGCGTGCCTATGAAGTCGGCGAGGTGCATGGTGCCGGTATCGTTGGTCAGGAGGCCGCTGAGCTTGGAGAGCAAATCCATCAACTCGCCGATTGTGGTTTTTCCTGTGAGGTCGGTGACATTTGGGAGGCCGTTTGAGATCTCGCGGGCGATTGTGGAGTCGGCGGCCGTGCCGAGGAGAACCCAACTGCAATCGAACTGTTCGTTCACTTGCTGGATGAGCATGCGGAATTTGTAAGCCGGCCAGCGTTTTGCAGAGCCGTATTCGGCGCCTGGGCAGATGCCGATGACACAGTCCTTGCCACTCGGTTTCCAAAGCGGAACTACGGGCGGCATGGAATCCGCTCCACAACGGGCGGCGATGTGCCAGTAACGGTCGGCGTGGTGGAGCGGGGCGGATTTTTTGCGGGGAGTGATGATCTGGTCGAGGAACGCGGAGCGTGAGTGTCCGGCGTAGCCAACGCGACGCCGGATGCCAGCGAACCAGACTTCGAGGGCTGAACGCAGGGAATTCGGAAGCAGGACTGCCGCTTCAAACTGGCCGCGCAATTTTCCTGCGGTGGCAAAAATCGACTCACCGGACTCTATGGCGATGACCTCGTCCACATCCCCCACCCGCTGCCAGAGACCGGCAAGCTTTTGTGGGCAGAGAACAGCCACGCGGGCATCTGGGCGGCCGAGCTTGAAGGCTCGCACGGCGGGAATGGCCATCACGGCATCGCCCAGCCAGTTTGGGGAACGAACAACGATGCGGAATGGCGCGGGATCTGGTTCCGTGGATGGTTGGTAAATCCCCCTCTTGGCCTCATTGATGAGAAAGTTTGGCAGCGGGGTCTTCCAGCGGTTATGAACCCAAAACCAGTCTGCCGGCGAAAGACGAATTTGTTTTTCGAGGGCTTTGTTGATGTCCAGCGTCAGTTGCTCGGGATTGTCGGCGGACCACGGGACTTCCGGGTTGAGAACCACGCGCCAGCGGGCGAAGCCAGTCGTATAGATGGCGGCAGGGATCACGGCAGCATTCGTGCGGATGGCCAGAGTAGCGGAAAGCGGAGAGGTCGAGCAGAGGCGGTTGAAAAATGGCGTCCAGATACCGCTGTTTCCAGCGTGTTGATCCACAAGCACGCCGAGAATGCCGGGTTCGCGAAGCAGAGCCAGCGCGCCTTGGAAGCCAGCCTTGCGATCGAATGTCTGAACCCCCAACCTGCGGCGATCGCGGTTCACAAGATCATCGACCAGTTTGTTGTGGAGGGCTTGATAAACCGTGCCAAAGTGCGCCTCGGGCACTTGGAAAACCAACTGGGCGTAGAGCTCCCAATTTCCGATGTGATTGATGGCAAGGAGCACGGGACGGCCCTTGGCGATGTTTTGCCGGATGGCGTCGAGATTTTCGATTTGAGCAATGCGCTCGATCTCCTTCTGGGAGAGGGTTGGGATTTTTATGGCGCTCGCGACATTGGCTCCCAGAGTGGTAAAATGCTTGAAAGTGAGAGCACGTATGGCTGCTTGGGACATTTCCGTGCCGAATGCCACGCTCAGATTTTCCCTTGCGAGGCGGCGGTAGCCGGGCAGGATAAGCCACAGCAATGCGCCCACCGCTTGTCCAAAAACGAAACATACGGAGAGCGGCAGGAGTCGGATAAACCCGAGGGTGAGCAATGCAAAAATGTAAACCAGACGATCTGCCATGACGGACACTTTATCTAACGGGAATCCCACGCTGACGGAAACCATTTCCATCCAACCGGGAGGCATCGTGGGCATACTCGGGGGCGGGCAACTCGGCCGCATGCTGGCCATCGCCGCGCGCCGCATGGGCTACCGGGTGCACGCCTACGAACCGCAGCCCGACTGCCCGGCCGGCCAGATCTGCGATGTTGAAGTGAATGCCCCCTACACCGATTCCGCCTCGCTGAAGGCTTTTGCCGAGGGGGTGGACGTCATTTCCTTTGAATTCGAAAATATCCCGCGATCGGCGGTGGAGGCTGTGGCCTCTCTACGCCCAGTGAGGCCCCGCGGCGAGGTGCTGCACATTTGCCAAAACCGGGAGCGGGAAAAAACCTTCCTTCAAGCAAACGGCTTCCCTTGCGCGCCTTTCCGCGTGGTGGATTCCGCCTCCAGTCTGCGCGAAGCGCTTGCAGAAATCGGCACGCCCGCTGTTCTCAAAACGGCGGATTTTGGTTACGATGGAAAAGGGCAGGTCAAACTCACAGGCCAGGTCGATTCCGAGACGATTTGGAAACAGTTCGGAGCACCTCGCGGGGTTCTTGAAAAATGGATTCCCTTCGAAGCCGAGCTTTCCGTCGTCTGCGCACGGGGCTTGGATGGCACCATCGCCGCATTTCCTGCGTCGGAGAACATTCACAGCAACCACATTCTCGACCTGTCGATCGTCCCTGCCCGCTTCTCGCCAGCGATTCTTGAGAAGGCCAAAAGCCTAGCGTCGGAGATCACCCGCCAACTCGATGTGATCGGCCTGCTCGCTGTGGAGTTCTTTTTTACATCCAACGGCGAACTTCTGGTGAACGAACTCGCTCCCCGGCCTCACAACTCCGGACACTTCACTTTCGACGCCTGCGTGACCAGCCAGTTTGAACAGCAACTCCGAGCTGTGTGCGGACTGCCACTCGGGTCTCCCGAGCTTCTGAAGCCTGTCGTGATGTGGAACATCCTGGGTGACCTTTGGAAAAACGGCACGCCAGACTGGAGTGCTTTGCTAAACGACCCACGGGCCAAACTCCATCTCTACGGAAAATCAGAAGCACGCCCCGGCAGAAAGATGGGCCATGTATGCCTCATGGCCGATACGGTTGAAGAGGCCTTGGCTGGAATCAAAAAACTGCAAGCAGCCGTCACTCGGAAAGTCTGACTCTCAGGCAGAGATTCCGATTTTTTGGAGCAGGCGGGGAATGTCGATGTGGCGGACGACGAGATCTTGGATGCTCTCGATTTTTTGAGTATCCCCCGGTTGAACTTTGATAGTGAGAGAAAAAATGCGCTGAGCAATGGAGTAGCTGTCTTTGGGCGAAAAAACCACAGGGAGATTGGTTTTTTCCAACATGTCCAAAAGCGAACGGTGCGGCTTGAGATCATCCGAAAGAATCAGACCGCTGAGCCTTCGCTCACTAAATTTAGAGGCCTCTGAGATGGCTGCGAGCACGATATCTTCGCGATCGCCGGGCACAATCAAGAGCGTGCCGTGCGAAAGCTTGCGGCGAATATTGGCGGAACTGACAGCCCCCATCACGACATCCGAGGCGTGATTGCGTGCGAACCGGGCGTTGCAGTAAAAGGTGCCGCGAATCGTGTCGGCGACCTGCTGGATAGATGGCTCAGCAAGGATTTGTTGGACCGGCATGACTCCAAGCAATTCCAACCCGAGGCGCGCGAAGCCACGACGCGCAAAATCAGCCGTCTGCTCCATCTTCTGAGCCAGAACCTTGTTCATCACAACGCCTACGACCTCCACTCCTTCACGGTCGAAGAGGGCTTTGTTGAGAGCTCCTTCATCAATCGGCAGTCCGATTCCACCGGGCACAACGAGCAAAACTTTGCTACCAAGAATTCGCGCCACAGTAGCATTGGAGAGATCGAATACAGACCCCACCCCGGCATGACCGCTGCCTTCGATGATGGCAAAGTCCTTTTCCCAACTGGCACGATCAAATGAATGCTGGATCCGCCTCACGAGTGTGTCGTGGTTCGACTCATTGATGTATCGGCGGGTAAAATCCGGCTCCACCGTAATCGGGCTCATATCCTCGATCGGTATGCGGGTTTCATACACCGTTTTCATGAGGAGGCTGTCCTCATCGACCCGGCGTCCATCGACCTCCGTGAAACGCTGTCCCACAGGCTTGATGTAGCCGATGCGCGGGAACTGTTGCCTCAAGGCAGCGTAAAGGCCGAGGGAGGTCGTTGTTTTGCCCGTGTCCTGCTCCGTGGCTGCAATGAAAATGCGCGGCGTGACCGTGTTCAAAATCTCAATCCACGTCCTCGTCGGGAGGATAAAGTTTGCGGTATTCGATGGCTTGCAGAGCGACTATCGCGGCCATGCTGAGGATATCCTCGGCTGACGCTCCCCGTGGGAGGTCGGCGGCTGGGCGGGTGAATCCCATGAGGATCTGCCCGTAGGTGTTGGAGTCCGCAAAAAGGCGTGTGAGTTTGACAGCGATATTCCCGCTGTTGAGGTCAGGAAATATAAGGACGTTTGCCTTGCCGCCAACATGGCTCTCGCCCAGTTTGATTTCCGAAAATACGGGCTCGAGCGCTGCATCCGCCTGCATCTCGCCATCAATCGTCATGTCCGCGCCGGCTTTCTCAGCGATGTGGCGGGCGAGTGTCACGGCACCGGCGACTTTTTCTGTGGATGCCGTGCGGGCGCTGCCTTTTGTGGAAAAGCTCAGAAGAGCAATGCTCGGGCGGTGTCCGAAGACCTGCCTGGCCAGCAAACCGGCCTGAACAGTGATGGTCGCAAGCTGCGACATCGTGGGGTCTGGAACCACGCCCGTATCGGCGAAAAACAGAACACCATCTTCGCCGTAAGGACGATTGAGGAGTTCTACAATCGTGCAAGATGAGATCACATCCGCGAACGGCAGGGGCTTGACCAGATGCAGCATTGGCCGCAGCAGAGCCCCGCCCGAGGCGCTGGCTCCGCCAACAAGGGCATCCGCCAAACCGTATTGAACCATCATAGCCGCAAAATAGTTCGGTCGCACCATGACTGCGCGGCTGTCCGTCAACTCGACCTTGCGGTAGCGCCCGATCCTTTCAAACCTCCGGCAGAAGATCGGAAGCTCGGAGGATTTTTCGGGATTGATGATCGCCACATGGTCGAGGCTGATCGCTTGCCTCTGCGCGATTTCCTGAATCACATCGCGCCGTCCCAGCAGGATCGGTATGCCGAGTTGACTCTGGTAAAAAAGCTCTGCCGCCTTTATCACACGAGGCAGTTCGCCGTCCGGAAAAACAACCCGCTTGGGATGTTTCCTGACTTTTACAAAAATTGATTCAATGAACCTCATACCCGCTACGATGGATTCCAAAGTGACGAAGAATGCCAGTCGAGACAAGGAGAACATCCACTCGCAGGGCCTCTTGAGGACACGCGGGCGAACCGTGAACCTGCAGCGCAGGCCGCTCATCATGGGGATCCTCAATATCAACGACGATTCGTTTTCCTCGGATGGAAAAATCGACACTGACTGGGCGCTCTCCCGCGCAGTGGAGATGGCGGCAGAGGGAGCGGATATCATCGATGTGGGGGGCGAAAGTGCCCGGACCAATAGGGATGCGATCAGCGAGAAGGAAGAACTCGGGCGTGTCAGGCCGTTTCTGAAGGACTTCCAACGGATCATGAAAACAGCCGTTCCACGGGATGAGGATCAGCTTTTTCCGCCACTCCTTTCGCTGAACACCTGGCGTCCCGGCGTCATCCAAGGGGCCTTGGATACAGGCTTCGATATTCTGAACGACATGAGCGCCCTCCCCGACTCAACAAATGCGCGACTCTGCGCCAGGATCGGCGCCGCGCTCTTGATCATGCATTCACGCGGCGCTCCCAAGGTGCGACACACGCATGTGACCTACCCGGATGTCATGAGCGAACTACTGGAGTTTTTTGAAGAGAAGACCGCCTTGGCCATAGAGGCAGGGATTTCTCGCGAGTCGTTGATCCTGGATCCCGGGATCGATTTTGCAAAGCAGGTGGATGACAACCTCCGCATCTTCCGCGAACTCAGCAGTCTGACCGCGCAGGGATTTCCAGTGCTTTTACCCGTCTCCCGCAAGAGCGTTATCGGGCGCGTGCTTGGAATCGAAAAACCGGCTGACCGCGATGCGGGAACGATTGCCTGCATCGTGGCGGGCACACTTCGCGGCGCATCCATTTTCCGCGTGCACAATATCTCGGCGGCATGGTTTGCGATCCGAGCCGTGGAGGCCTTGAGGTGAGGAACGCCATTCTCCTGTGCCTCCGGCTTGCGCTGGCAGGGCTGTTTTTTTATGCCGGCGTGGTGAAGGCGGGAGCGAGTCAGGAATTTGCCATCGCTCTGCTGCCCTTCACACTCGTTCCTCCCGAGTGGACGATGCCACTCGCGCTTTCTCTGGCTTGGATAGAAATCCTAGCCGCGATCATACTGCTCCTGCCTCGCGTTTTCCCTCTCGGGGCGGCCTTGGTCTGCGCGTTATGCGTGCTATTTATCAGCGTTCTCTCCTGGGCATTATGGAACGGCATCGTTGTAAGCTGCGGGTGCTTTGGAGCGGATGATTCACCGTCCGCTTGGAAAATGCCTCTGGCGATCGGGCGCGATATTCTTCTTCTCGCAGCAGCCTCAGCCATCCTTGTCCTGCCACGCATTGGGAAGAACACCTGAGCATCCCCCAGCTTGCGTGAGATCGGGTGAATGTTAGTTTGCATTCGTGAACAAGTCCGCAATCCCTGTGCAGATCCGCGCGCTCATTCCTACTAATGCGGGAACCGCCGTGTTTCTGGGAAATGATGAAAAAATCTTCACCATCTACATCGATCAGTCCATTGGCGCTGCGATCAGCCTCTACCTCAACAGCGCCCAAAAGGAACGCCCTCTCACACACGACCTTCTAGCCAATGTCCTCACATCCCTCGGTGCAAAGGTCGAACGGATCGTGATCAATGATTTCAGGAATGGAATCTACTACGGACGGTTGATCATCACTGCGGAGAATGAACTCCAGCAGCGCAAGATCATCGAACTCGATGCCCGCTCCAGTGATTGCATGGCCATGGCCGCGCTTCAGAAGTCACCCATTTATGTAAGCAGTATTGTCTGGGACGAGGTGGAGGATATGACACCACTCCTCGAACGACTCCAGAAAGGCGAAGGCGGAGAAGGCGCTGAAGGCTTGACGGAAAAAGAAGAAGAGTAGGTCAGCCCGCCCAACGTCTCCTCCATCTCAAAGCAACCGACCCCTTTGGATCACGAGACTGCGTAGCGAGCGCGAAGCAGATTCATCATGTGAACATTGATATCCCACTGGCTGGCGACAGGCTGGCAGGTGTAGGGCAAAGTCGGAAGATATGGCGGCGGGCCGAATTCCGGAGTGATTGTAAATTGACTCACGCCCTCGGCTCGCCGGGCCGCGATGATTTTATCCCACCACTTGAAATGGGCATTCAAAGCATTCGCCCACTCCGGAGCACGCGGATCGCTGACTTGGGGGCCATGCTCCCAACCCACTCGCGCGTGGATGTGCGATACAGCAGGGAGGAGCGGCTCGATAATGTCGTCTTGATCCTGGAGAAGGGACTCGCAGACATTGCACCAATGGGACATATCCAACACGAGTTTCAAAGTAGGCATGGCCCGAAGAAGCTCGGCGGTGCGCCAAGGGGTGTGGCAGCAGCGACCCCGGTGTGTCTCATGATAAATGGGAATCCCGATGCTAGCTGAAACACTTTCCGAGACTGCAAAGACCCTCTTGTTTTGCTCCAGGCTGAAGAGATTTCGTCCCGTATGGCTATTGATAAACAACGGCTCAAATCCTGCCGCATGGCGCAATCTTTTTTCAAAAAGCTCGAGATGCTTCTCCATGTCACGATCCGCAGTCATCCAATGCTGGGTGACCAGCTCGAGCCCTTGGCTTTTAGCAAGGGAGGCCACTTCATCAGCCACAGAGTCACCATCGGAGAGGCCTACCTCGACACCGTCGTATCCGGCTTCTTTAACCCGACGGATGAATTCGGAAGCGGAGTAGGATTCACTGCCCCAACGCGGACATAGAAAAAGCAATTTCATACGTCGTGTTTGTAGCAAAGCCTCCAAACACGGAGCAAGAACGCCGTAAAATCAACTCCCGGTGCCGATGTAGCGGGCTCGATAGCCGCCAAAATCCCCCATCTCACCGACCGGCGGCACCGAGCGCATGTCGTAAACGGTGTCGCTGACGATTGTGCCGCTGTGAATGTCATAGACCATGACCTGCGCCTTGCCTTGGGTGCGGAAATCCTCGGTGCGAACGGCAATGAAGCGGGTGGATTTTTTGGAATACTCGCCAGTGCGTGCCACATAGTCCCTCGCGCGGTCTTCAGCGACTTGGCGCTGACGCTTCGTGGCTTGGTTTCGAGAAATCAAATAAGCCCCGCCACCGGCGGCAAGAGCGGCTCCGGCTGTAACCGGGATAGTTACTGCGGGATTCACGCCTGTGAGCGCGAGCGGGAGCCCAACCGCAAGACCCGTAGCCACGCCTGCAACGGCTGCGTTCTCACCGGGAGTGAGGTTCGAGCAACCGCCCAGTGCGAGCGATGCAGCAATGGGCAGACACAGCAAACGAACGGGCATGGATGAAATCTTCATAGGGGAAAAATTAGGCACGGATTTTTGAAAAACAAGTGCAGCCATGTGGGTAGGGCGCATTTGATCTCGCGCGCAGGAACTCGCCGCTTGCGGCGGGCGGCGTTTCGTTGATTAATGAAGAGGTCTTCGCCAAACCACCGCATGGGTTTCTCCAATTTCTTCAATCAAGCCATCACCAGCAAATCGCCCACCCTGCGGGCCTTTGAATCCCTGCTGGAGCCGATCAATGATGCCGCGCTCGAGTCCCTCGCCGGGCGTTCTGCAGCCATCACGCGAAGGCACTTCGGCCGCACGATGAGGCTCTTCGCACCGCTTTACCTCTCGAACGAATGCGTCAACTCCTGCGCCTACTGTGGATTTTCCCGTGAGAATGCGATTCAGCGAGTGACACTCGAAATCGACCAGGTCGCCGCTGAAGCACAGCACCTCACCGAGGAGGGCTTTCGCAACATCCTGCTCGTTGCAGGCGAACATCCGAAATTTGTCTCCGGCCCTTATCTTGAAATGTGCGTGGCGCGCCTGCGTCCGCTGGTTCCCGCCCTTTCGATCGAGGTAGCGCCAATGGAGACAGCCGACTACCTGCCGATCGTGCGCGCCGGCGCCGAGGGACTCGTGGTTTATCAAGAGACATATCATCGCGAAACCTATCCGAAGGTTCACCTCGCAGGGCCAAAGAAAGATTTCGACTGGCGACTGGATTGCCCTGAACGGGGATACGACGCGGGATTCCGCCGGCTCGGTGTGGGAGCGCTTTTTGGATTGGCGGATTGGCGCTACGAGGCTGTGGCGCTTGCCGCACATCTGGAATACCTCCAGCGCGTATGCTGGAAGGCCCAACTCACCGTCAGCATGCCTCGACTTCGCCCCGCCGCCGGAGAATTCGAGCCGACCCATCCCCTTCCTGACCGCGAGTTTATCCAGCTCCTGTGCGCCCTGCGTGTCACATTTCCAGCGATTGGCATTGTCTTGAGCACGCGTGAACCGGCTCCCCTACGCGACCTCATCGCGCCACTCGGAGTGACCATGATGAGTGCCGGCAGCCATACCGAGCCCGGCGGCTACACAGGCCAAGGCCGAGAGGCACTTCATCTCACGGTAAAAGGCAAAATCGTGCCCGATAGTGGAGCCGAAGCGGCCACGGAACAGTTTTCCATCTCCGACGACCGGGATCCCCACACAGTCCAAAGCGCCCTCCATCGCATGGGACTCGAACCCGTCTGGAAAGACTGGGACGAAGCGATTCTCAGCGCGGTATGAAAATTCTGATCAATGGCAAGACGCGCGAATTTGAGGAGTCAAAAACCATCACAGGCCTCGTTGCCGAGCTCGCCCTTGAGCCAAAGATGGTCCTCATCGAGCACAATGGCATCGCACTTCACCGCAGCGAATGGACCAACTGCCTCCTCTCAGAGGGCGACCGCATCGAGATTCTTCAAGTAGCCGCCGGAGGGTAATTCACAAGCGTGGCAGCCAACACGCGCTTGTCCGCGACTTCCGTGAGCGTCTCATTTGGAAGAAGGATGCCAAACCCCTCGCCATAGGCCGCGCCATTCACGACGCAGGCATGGGTGCGGCACTCGCGAATCTGCGCCGCCCCCTTTGCCAGAGCCGCAAACCTATCGCCATCCAACTCGTATTTCCATCCCACGATGAACGCCCCAGGAAACCACACCCGCAAACAGGGCAGAATTTTTGGCGCAGGCTCAAGGTGCAAAGTGAGCGCTCCGTCGCGCGTGGGGATTTTTTTCATCTCTGCACCGCCTTCGATGTCTGCGACCTGAAAATCACAGAGTGCGGCGGCGTGAAAAATCGCATTCGGCGCGGCAGCCAGGCTTTGAAATAAGGCGGCCAGTGAGTCGTTCGTCGAAAACATACGGACATCGACACCTTCGGGAGCAGGGAATGTGCTCCCCTCCCCGCGCAGGCAAATCACATCCCACCCAGCCTTCAGTAGTGCTTGGCAGAGAATCGAACCAATTTCACCCGTCGCAAAATTCGTGATGCGACGCACCGAGTCGATCGGTGCCGAAGACGGACCGCAGGTAACCACAGCCAGGAGCTTGGACGAATTGAGCGAGGACGAGAGCATCAGGCTGTGAGTATTTTAAAGCCTCTGTGCTCTCTGTGTCCTCTGTGCTCTCTGTGTCCTCTGTGGTCAAACCCGACTCAATGCCGGAAATGCCGCGTGCCCGTGAAGACCATGGCAACGCCTTTTTCATTGGCGGCCTGGATGACCTCGGGGTCGCGCACCGAGCCTCCTGGCTGGATGGCTGCCGTGGCTCCAGCCTCGGCGGCGGCAAGAAGGCCGTCGGGAAACGGAAAAAAGGCATCACTGCAAACAACACTACCTTTGAGAGAGATTCCGGCCTCTTGCGCCTTCCACACGGCGATGCGTGAGGAATCCACACGCGACATCTGACCTGCGCCGATGCCCAAAGTGCGGTCGGGTCCCGCATAAACGATGGCGTTGGATTTTACATGTTTGACGATCTTCCAACCGAATTCCATCGCCTCGATCTCAGCCTTGGTCGGCGGGCGTGTGGTGACGACCTTGTGCTCGAGTTCCGGGATTTCGGCCGTGTCGGAATCCTGAACGAGTAAACCTCCCAGCACGCTGCGGATGTCGCGCCCACTTTGGGTGAGCGGTTTGAGCACGCGCATGAGGCGGAGATTTTTCTTCTTCTGAAGGAGCGAGCGAGCCTCGGAATCGAACTCGGGAGCGATGATGACCTCGCTGAAGATTTCACAGATCGACTTGGCCAACGCGAGGGTGATCGGCTGGTTGCAAATGATGATGCCACCGAATGGAGCCTGCTTATCGGTGGCGAAGGCTTTTTCCCATGCCTCGCGCAGGTCGGGGTCACTGCCGACACCACAGGGGTTCGTGTGTTTCAGAATAGCCACCGTCGGCTTGCTGAATTCGGAAATGAGGCCAGCGGCGGCACTGATATCCAGAATGTTGTTATAGGAGAGTTCTTTTCCGTGGAGCTTCTCGAAATACGAACCGAATTCGCCGTAGAGTTCGGCCTGCTGATGCGGATTCTCGCCGTAGCGGAGGCGCATTTCGAGAGAGTAATCGATACTGAATCGACCGCAGGTCTGCTGCTCGCGATTCAGGAAGGAGGAAATCATGCCGTCGTAGTGCGATGTCGTGGCAAAGGCCTTGATCGCCATCCGCTCGCGCAGGACCAGTGTCGTGCCACCATTTTCCTCTTTCATGTCGGCCAGCACGGCGGCGTAGTCGGAGGGATCTGTAACAACGCAGACCGACTGATAGTTCTTCGACGCGCTGCGGATCATGGAGGGTCCACCGATATCGATCTGCTCGATGGCCTCGGCGAGGGTCACATCCTCGCGGGCGATGGTGGCCTCGAAAGGATAGAGATTCACTACCACAAGATCGATCGGGCGGATCCCATGCGCCTTGGCCTGCTCCTCATGTTCCTCGTTGCCTCGGATGTAAAGAAGTCCGCCATGGATTTTCGGATGCAGGGTTTTGACTCGGCCGTCGAGGATTTCAGGCGAACCAGTGAAATGGGAGACCTCGGTGGTCGGAATGCCCACAGCTTGCAGAGCCTTGGCTGTGCCGCCGGTGGAAAGAATTTCGATACCGTAGGCATGCAGCTCACGGGCAAAATCGACAATCCCAGTTTTGTCAGAAACCGAGATCAATGCGCGTTGGATTTTCATTTTTTAAGAGAGAAAAAGTTAGTGGTCGCGCGCAGGGACTTCAACATCCAATCGGCACGCGGAAGGGCATCAGCTCAATGTCTGGAAACTTCAAGCCAGCGAGGGGATAGACACTTCCGGCTCCACCTCGGCTTGATAATCAACGCCCGGGAGACCGAAACCGAACAGGCGCAAAAAGCTCTCCTGATAGCCGGCAAAGTCCGCGAGTTCCGAGAAATTCGAAGTCTCTACGGCATCCCATCGCTCGCTGATAACTTTCTGCACGGCATCCGTCATTTCCCAATCATCCATACGAATCCGGCCCTCGCTGTCCGTGGCAGGCTCGGCACTCGACAGGCGGTCGCGGAAAAGTCGATCCATCTGCTCGATACACTCCTCATGTGTGCCACCGGCTTTCATGATTTTATAGAGAAGCGAAATGTAGAGCGGCACAACGGGAATGGCCGAACTCGCCTGCGTCACGAGCGCCTTGTTCACCGAAACCCAGGCCTTGCCGCCAAGCGGAGCGAGCTTGGCGTTCAGCGAAGCACAGCAACGCTCCAAATCCTGTTTAGCGCGGCCAATGGTGCCATTTTTGTAGATCGGCCAAGTGAGGACTGGGCCGATGTAAGAATAAGCCAATGTGCGAACGCCAGGCGCGAGCACTCCAGCGGCCAGCAGGTCATCCATCCACATCTCCCAATCCTCGCCACCCATCACAGCCGTGGTGTTCGCGATCTCCTCGTCATTCGCGGGCTCGATCGAAATCGAATTCACCTCACCGTTTCCGGTGTTAAGATTTTTGTTCGTGTAAGACTCACCGATCGGCTTGAGAACGGATTTGAAAACCTCGCCCGTCTTCGGATGCGTGCGACGGGGCGAAGCAAGGCTGTAAATCACGCAATCGACTTGGCACAGATCCGCCTTGATGGCTGCAATGACCTCCTGCTTCATGGCGTCCGAAAAGGCATCGCCATTGAAAGAACGCGAATAAAGTCCGGCGGCGGCAGCCTCGCGCTCGAAAGCAGCGGAATTATACCAACCCGCCGTTGCCGTGCGCCCACCCTCTGCCCCGCGTTCAAAGAACACACCAATCGTGGAAGCATTCGCTCCAAAAGCCGCCGCAATCCGCGAAGCGAGGCCATAGCCTGTCGAGCTTCCAATCACGAGAACCTTCTTAGGCCCGTTCGCCAGAGGGCCGCGCTCTTTAACAACCGCAATCTGATCGGCAACATGCTTCGCACATCCCGTCGGATGGGCAGTGGTGCAAATGAATCCACGAATCTTAGGTGAGACAATCATAACGGCTCACAGACTGAATGCTGATGCGGCTTCACTCAACGTTTTTGTTGGCGGTGGAGGAGACGGAGAAATTGCGCGAGTGGCCAGGCGCATTTCCGCAGGGACGCGCTCTCGTGCGACTCTGGATTTGTTGGGAAGATGATCTTGGCCCCGTGGCTTTGGGATCCAGCGTGTTTGAAATTTGGGTCAGGCGAGGACGCTGCCCCTCCACATCTGGCGTTGCACGGCGGTCGAACTGAGTCCTCATCCCACCCTTTACAATGAAAATCCGCTTCGCGAATTGTGGCGGAGGAGGTGGGATTCGAAACCTAAAAAAGCTTTAACCTGTTCATCTCGAGACTGCGAATCTCGGAAAATCCTCAAAAACACAACGAATCTCCGCAAAATCTTCGGTGACTCATAGCGATTCGACTATTGTGATTTCTGAAAAATCACATCGCATCACCAAGACATCATTTCGATTAAAGAGGTTAGAAAAAATGAGCATCTTAAGGAGCGCTGGTTTTTGAAAAGAGCGAAGAAATTGCTGCCGCCACGTTGGCTCTAAAAGCTTGGGGAATCAACTTCTACAGATTATTTCTAGAATTACGATTCGGCACTTTTTTTCCTTCGTTGGAATCAACAGAAACCATATCGCCGTGATACTGCTTGAGGTGCCTATGTGCCCATTTTCCTAAACTCTCAAGAACTGGTCGAAGTGATGCTCCCCCCTTAGTCAGCTTGTAGGCATTGTTGCGAGCAGATTTCCGCGGATTCACTCTTTCCACAAGTTCGAGCGACGTAAGAAGAGCTAACCGATTTGCTAAAATGTTGGTAGAAATGCGCTCGGGCGATTCTCGCAATTCTGAATAAGTCCTGGGGCCATTGATGATCAGGTCTCTAACAATCAACATTGTCCACTTATCACCAAGAACGTCGAGAGCGGAGCAAATTGGACAGACAGATCGCCATTCGACCTGATTATTAAACTTTTTTTTCTGCGCCATTGTTTTCCACTATTAAGAAATAGCTGCAGCCATTTCTATAATAGAAGATTCAATCGGCGTAGGTTTCCAGTCAAGAAATTCAAACGTTGCGCTGTTATCAAACGATGCCTTTTTCCCTAAAAAGGGGCGCATCGCTTTAGCTTCAGGATCTATCAATCCCATAAATTTGAGAAGGGTCGAGGGCGCTTTAATTGAAGGAACTTTATTATAGCCTGCCTTTTTTAATACGCCAGCCAAGGTCTGCATCTCGACTGGCTCAGAGCTGGCAGCAATAAACCGACGTCCGGAAGCTCCTTGTGCTTTCAAAGCCCGAACGTGGAGTTTGGCAACGTCTCTGACATCAATCATTCCCATTGCCACGTCAGGAATCATGGGCACTTTGCCTTGGATCATTTTAGTAATCATGGCAATATTTTGAGCATCAACTAGCGGGCCAATCGAAGGACCAAAAACAGCGCCGGGATTGATGACAACCAATTCCATGGCACCTCCCTCCGCGGCCTCCCAAGCTGCGCGTTCAGCTAAAGTCTTAGACTTCGCATAGGTGCCAATATTTTCAATGGTGTCAGACCAGTCGGTCGGTCCGTAATGTCCACTCTGCTTTCCTGCAATGATCGCAAAGATGGACGATGTGAGCACCAATCGTTTGACCCCATTTTTTTGTGCAAACGCAATGACGCGCTTGGTTCCTTCTACGGCGGGAGCAATCATCTCATTCTCATCCTTGGGCTCCTTCATCTTAAAGGGTGATGCAATGTGCATAACGAAAGCACATCCTTTCATCGCTAAATCCCATCCTTCATCCGACAAAAGGTCTACCTCAACAAAGCTGAGGCGGTTGGTATTTGTCACCTTGGCAAGAGCTGCCCGTGTTGCTTCCGCCTTGCTCCGTGAGCGAACGCAGCCAACAACTTCATATCCCTGCCTCAGCAACTCAGCCGCTCCATGTTGCCCGAGATATCCGGTGATTCCCGTAATTAAAACGCGTTCATTCTTTCTCGAATCGATAGTTAGGTTTTTTATAGCTTGCATCATGCAAGTTATAAACAGTCGCTTGCATGATGCAAGTCATTTCTGGGGCCACGCAGTTACCTTTCCCTGATGCACATATATTTCACAACGGGAATCACGCACTCTTGCTGTTCCACACCATTAACAAATGGCAACGGTGAGCTACTTCCGCAGCGCTTCTACCACCAAAGTCTGGACCCATCCTCGAACCTATTAAAACGCACTCACAGAATTCTTGGAACTTCCCGGAAAACTGAAATCCATCACGACCCTGCTTTCGAGCAATCGACTTATCGGCAGAAATAATTTTTTGCATCACCCGCAGCGGCTCATTCTAAAAGCGTTTTAAAGCTTTTCTCAAGTTTGCGAATTCTCGGCGAGCTCAAAAATTGCGAAGTCTCTCGAGCTTCGCGATCTCATTGAATGCGAAGAAATCCGCATCCCAGATTAGTGGCGGAGGAGGTGGGATTCGAACCCACGGAACCTTGCGGCTCTCCGGTTTTCAAGACCGGCGCAATCGACCACTCTGCCACCCCTCCTTTGCAATAATAATCAACAGTTTAATTTACCAGGCCAATATACAGGAGTCCTGCTCGTTGCCGATTTACTGCCAACTAAACGAATTTCCATCGGCTTAAACCGTGTCAATCGACAAGGAGAACTATACAGATGGCGAAAGCGTGTTCGCAAGTTTTTCATTGTCACTATCAGCGAAATTCGAAATCCAAACTTACTCAATGCAGTCCTTAAAATTCCTCTAGTCATTACGGGCAAGAAAACTCAGGGCCTTGGCGGGGGCGCCTTGAGTGTCGCGCACCACGGCGAGAAAGGCGGGCAAAGTAGCGTTGTATTTTTTCAAAAACGATCGGTCTCCTGCACATCCATACATGATGTCGTCGCAGAGGCTGCCTTCGAGGAAGCATTGGGCTTTGCGAATGATGCGGGGCAACCAGGAAACGCCTTCGAATTCGGCGGATTTTGGCGGCAACTCGCTTTCCTGAACAATCCGCGATGCCGGGCGGCCCTGAAGCGATGTTTGAAAATGCTCGGCCCGCATTTGGGCGAGTTCCACGAAGACTGCCTTATCCGGCTCGCCATAGCGGGCGAGGTCATCCACCGCATCGTAGAGAGACTGCGCTGAAATACCGAACTTCGCGAGGGCGTCGAGATCGGCTGGAGCGAGGATTTGTGAGGGTGTGCGGCAGCCGGTGCGATAGTTCGCGCTGGCTTTTTCGTAAAGTTGATTAAGTTCGTTATTCATTTTGGGATTCGACGATGCCTTGTTCCAGAAAACGCACCCGCTGGTCGATGCGGGGTAGGAGGATGGTGACGGTGAGTCCCCGGCCGGGCGAGCTTTCGAGAATGACCTCCCCACCATGGGCTCGGACGATTCGCCTGACGATGAGAAGGCCCAATCCATTACCGCCGGATTTTGTTGTGAAATAGGGCTCGAAGATACGGGTGATGTTTTCCGGCGATATGCCACCTCCCGAGTCCATGAAAACGATCCGCACATGGGTGGCATCGGCGGATGTGCTCACGCGCAGGATGCCGCCGGAATTCATCGCCTGAAACGAATTGCGGCAAATGTTGTAGAACGCCTGCTTGATCTGATCGCGGTCGATCTGAAGCAGCGGTAACCCCTGCTCGAGCTGCTTCTCGACGAGCACATCGCGGTCCTGGATCTCCACATGGAGAAAATCAAAGACCTCATCGACGATGCGGTTGATGTCTGCTGGTTCGGGATTGAGGCTCTGCGGGCGAATGGCACGGAGAAACTGGGTGATGATATTATCGAGGCGCGAAACTTCGCTGCGGGCCACCAGAACGGACTCTTCCAGCTTGGAGCGAAGTTTTGGCGGCGCCTTTTCCAAGTTTCGTTGCATGAGCTGGAGGTGGATGTTCAGCGAGTTGAGGGGATTGCCGATTTCATGGGCAACGCCCGCCGCCAACATCGTGAGCGCGGAGAATTTCTCGACCTCGATGGTCTCCTGCGTGTCGCGATGGGTCTGCGTGATGTCGCGTAGGATCACTGCACGGCCGACTGCCTCGGGTTTTTGTCCATCGGGCTCGTCGCTCAGCAGCGGCACGACGTAAAAATTCAAAAGCCGGTTATCAGGATAAAATACCTCCAGATCACGGCTGACGATTTCTGCTTTCGGCCCGCTGAGCGTCTCCCAGTCGATGCCTCGCACGACCTCAGCCAGCGGCTTACCGAGGCTGGCATCGGATTCAATGCCGAAAAAACCACACGCGGCACGGTTGAGATAGAGAATGCGTCCCTTGGGGTTTGTGACGATGACGCCTTCGAGAATGGCGTTGAAAATGGTTTCCAAAAAACCCTTCTCGCGGGCGATTTCGACAAGGTAATTTTGCACCTCGCCGGGCTGGACCAGCGGGAGACGGTCGATGAGTTTGTCGAGAAATCCGCGTTTCATGAAGTGGTCATGTTTTCCACTGGATCGCCTGTTCCTGCACGGCAAAACGCACAAAGCCGCGACCTCCGGGATGGCCATTCCCCGAAGCGCCCCATCCGCCGAATGGCAGAGTGGACGGGGAGAATGTCGTGGGCAAATTGTGGTAGAGGTTGCCGACCGAGAGATGGGAACCGATCCGCGAAAAACTGCCCGCATCCGAGGTGAAGACGCTCGCCGTGAGCCCGAACTTCCAAGCTTCGTGGCGTCGGATCGCTTCATCCTCCTCATCGAAAATCTCGACCACGAGGACAGGAGCAAAAGTTTCTGCCTTCGCCAGCAGGGACTCGTCGAGAGCAAGAGGATCGTGCGCCAACACGACAGCGGGCAGGACATAATACCCATGCATCTCAGGATTGATTTTTTCCAGAACACCTCCGGGAACAATCCACTCCCCCGCCCTTGTCGAGACGAGGCATTCGTAACGCTCGTGCGCAGCGAAGCTGATGAGCGGACCGAGGAGCGTGTTCTCGTTCATGGGATCGCCCGGTGTGTAGCGGGCAAGCGAAGTCGTGAGGCGCTTGAGGAAGGCATCCGCCACACGCCGATGAACAAGGACACGCGAGGTGGCATTGCAGCGCTGGCCGGAAGTGAGACACATGCCGTCGGCCACAGCTGTGGCAGCGAGATCAAGATCTGCGTCGGCTAAAACGATAGCAGAATTTTTGCCACCGAGTTCGAGTGCGAGAGATTTTGAAGTGTCAGCAGCCAATGCGCTGGAGAGTTCCCGCCCGACAGGCACGGAGCCGGTGAAGCAAACGGACCTCACCGCCTCATTCAGACAGAGCGCCCGACCAGTCTCGCCCCACCCGGGCACCAATTGAAAGACATCCGCCGGTAGCATAGCCTGCATGATCCTCGCATACTCGAGGCCCACATTGGCAGACAGCGGCGAAGGTTTAAACAACACCGTGTTGCCCGCCAGCAAATACGCGAGCGCCGCGCCATGGCCCAGATGCACAGGAAAATTGAATGGCGCGATCACCGCTGACGGCCCGCGAGGCCGCTGACGAACGAGTGCCGGATTCGGACCATCTTCCACAAGCACATCGCGGAGATATTTTTCTCCATCGGCAAATGTGAGGTCGAACTTCGCCACGACGGCCGCCATCTCAAGGCGAGCCTCGCGGAGCGGCTTCCCTGTCTCCCGGGAAATTAGTGCAGCGAGGGACTCCGCAGAGAGGGATAATTTCTCGCGGCAGTCAGAGAGAATACCCCGGCGCTCATCCAGCGAACGCGATGCCCAAAGCGGAAATGCAGCGGCCGATCGCGCCACGCATTCAGGGACGCTCGCACAGGTCACCTGCGGAAAAGAAAACGACAGATCGCCCGGGGAGAAATTCTGCCATGCTCGCGGTTCATTCTGCATGGATTGAAAATGGCCCCGTCTGCATGAAACCTCAAGCAGCGGATTGACCACAGAAGACACAGAGACCACGGAGGGGAAAAGTTCGGTGATAGTCTGCCTGCGTGTCTTTGGTGGTTAATTCCGCGGGAGTCGATTTCAGAACATCCGAAGCAGAACTTTTCCCGAGCGCTTCTCTTGAGTGGCCTCGGCAATGGCCTCGAGCACTTGATCAAGCGGGAAAACCTTGTGAACCGGAGTGTGCAGCACTCCTGCGGCGAGGTAGCCGGCCAGTTTTTCGTAGGTGGCTCGCACCTCGGCGTGGGATGCTGATTCCTTCCACCGCCGGAGCCAGAATCCTTGGAAGGCAATGTTTTTAAAAATCAACAGGCCATTCGGTATTTTGAGAGGCTGGCGACCCATCGCGCCATAGGTAACGAGCGGAGCGCCCGCGCAGAGGGCATTGGCTAGATTGAGAGCACTGGCCCCGCCCACGGCGTTCAGCCCGAGCTTCGGAAGCACGCCGCCGCAGAGTGTAAGCGCATCCGCTCTCAGGTCTGTATCCTCGGTTACTACGACATCCGCTCCACTCGCATGCAACTCATCGACCAAGTCGGCACGCCGAACGACATTCAGCGTGCGGAGACCAAGCGCCTTAGCCAATTGAATGACCGAGCGACCCACACCCGAATTGGCGGCATTCTGCACAATCCAATCTCCGGGCTGGAGCTTCGCAAAATCGTGAATCATACGCCAGGCCGTGGCCGGATTCACCGCAAGCATCGCCACCTGCAAGGGATCAAGCCCCTCCGGCAAGGCGACCAATGACTCCGCAGGCACCACCATTTGCTCAGCCCAAGTCCCGAGTGCCAGAGGTAGCACAGTCTGCCCGACAACCAAACCACTCACCGAAGCACCGACGCGCTCGACCATTCCCACGCCCTCATTGCCAATCGTGCAAGGAAGCGACGGCAATTTTCCGTAGGTGCCCTCAATCACATTCAAATCCGCCGGATTGATCGGCGCGGCAAGCATCCGCACAAGAACCTCATCGGCTCCATGCCCAGGCACGGGAGCATTTTCAACAGTCAATGCAGGCGGCTTGGCTCCGAATGCGGCGAGACGGCAGGCGCGTGTCACCTGAGTCTCCTGCCAGCGGTTCTCTCCGCTCGATTTCACAAAATTGATCCGGTTCTCCATAGCTTGTGACGACATCGTATCTTGAGCGAAGAAGCCTTCAAACAATACTCCGCCAGAGCTTGAGATTTGGTTAAGGCAACAGGCTGACCATCGGCACATTCTCCTATTGATTCGAGCCTCATGCTTGCCTCTCAGAGCCTGAACGGCGAAGAAGGGTGCCTGTGCTTGCCTACTATATTCACGATCTCAGCCCGTTTTTGATTCAGTTCAGCGAGGGTTTGGGCCTTCGCTGGTATGGCCTTGCCTATGTGCTGGCGTTTGCTTCGGCGTATGGCATTTGCCTGCACCTCGCGCGGCGGGGATACAGCGATATTCCGGCGCGGGATATTGGCGACTTCATCACCGGCACGGCGCTTTTTGGGGTTATTCTGGGTGGGCGGCTGGGATACATGCTTTTTTACGATTGGGAAAATTTCCTAGGGAACCCTCTGGTTTTTTTCAAATTCTGGGATGGGGGAATGTCGAGCCACGGGGGGATTCTAGGTATCGTGGTTTTTACTTGGGTTTATTCGCGGCGGAAAAAAATTTCCTGGTTGAACATCGGCGACAACACAGTGGTCGCTGCGCCTGTGGGGCTCTTCCTCGGGCGGTGCGCGAATTTCATCAATGGCGAACTCTACGGGCGGGCGACATTGGTGCCATGGGCGGTTCAGTTTCCCAAGGAACTTTACGATGCCGCACCGGATACGACGCGTGAGGTCTTGGTTGAGGCGTCGCAGATCAATCCCGCTTTCACAAACATCCCCGCCGTGGTCGAGAACGCTGGGGCATCGCCAGAGTTGCACACGCTTCTGGGCAAGGTTCTCACGCCGCGACATCCCTCTCAGATTTACGAGGCCTTTCTAGAAGGCGCGGTGTTGTTCGCGATTCTTTGGATTTTGCGGACATGCTTCCGCCTTCCTGACGGAATCCTGACAGGTGTGTTTTTCATCGCCTACGCTCTCTTGCGAATTGCGGGCGAGTTTTTCCGAGAACCCGATGCTCCGCTCACGCTGATGCTGACGCGTGGACAATTCCTCTCCGTATTTTTGATTTTGATCGGCGTGGCATTCCTCATTGCATCAAGAATCCGGCCGACTTGGGCGCCAAAATTCCGCGCATGAAAAAAACCTCCCTTTTCGGACTGCCTATTCTGGTCCTCCTTGTAGTAGCCATGTCACAGATTCCCGCATTCCAATCGACACCCAGTCCTGCAGCCACTTTTGATGAGGCTCTGGCGAAATTTGAAAACCTTCGCCAGGACGATTCATTGCGCCCCCTTCGCCCCGAGGGTGCCAGTCGCCTTTTCCACCATGGACATAAAACCGAGCGCGTCTTTGTGCTTTTGCATGGTCTGACAAACTGCCCGGAACAATTTGTGCCGCTTGGAAAAATCCTTCACGAAAAAGGCGCCAATGTTGTGATTCCTCGTGCGCGCCTGGCGGGTTTTGCAGACCGACTCAACAATGACCAGGGCCACCAAACCGCGCAGGATCTGATCGACCAGGCCGCCGTGGGACTGGATATCGCGGGCGGTCTCGGCGACCGGATCACACTCATCGGCCTCTCAGGCAGCGCCGTGGCGGCGGGTTGGATGGCTCAGAACAGGAGTGACATCGACGATGTGATGCTCATTTCACCGTTCTTCGGCATGTATGGCGTGAAGCCATCGGTCATCGATGCGACGGCTGCGACGCTTTCAAAGTTGCCGAATTTCTACCAGTGGTGGGATTCGTCAAAAAAAGACAATCTAGTAGGCCCGCTCTACGCCTACCCCCGCTTCGGAACCCACTGCATGGCGGACACGATCCAGCTCTCGCGGGATGTGCGGACGAACCTCGACTCGAAACCAGTTCTCGCCAAGAGGCTCATTTTTTTAACAACAGCCAGCGACCGAGGAGCCAACAACCAGCTGACAAACGAAATCGCATCGCAACTTAAAGTCCGCGAAGGCGAGAAGGTCATCACCTACGAATTTCCGGAATCTCTCGGCATCCCGCACGACATGATCGATCCCGCTCAAACAGGCGCAAACACGGATCTCAGCTACTCGAAAATTCTCGAACTCGTCGAAATGTAGCCCTGCGAATTCCACAGGCGCGCGGATTTTTGCTGGAATGAAGGCTCAGTCAGTCGCAATGTATGGATCATGCAAATTCACATCACTCCGCGAAACATCATCCTCACTGGCGCCATCCATGAATTTGTGGCGGAAAAAGTCAGCCACCTCGAGGGCCACGGTGAAACGATCCTCGCAGCACACATCGTTCTTCTTCACAACCACGACCGCAAGAAGCCTTATATCGTCAAGGTTCACCTCGCACTCAGTGGACCCGATATCCATGCAGAGGATGCAGAAGCCGATCTCTACGTGGCCATCGACAAAGTAATCGACAAGCTTTCGCGCCAGATCAGCAAGCTCAAAACCAAGAAAAAAGAACACGACAAGCATCGCATCCAACAAAAACGCGAAGCGGAAAAACGCGGCTACAAGCGGCCTTAAAGTCGCGTGGAGGACTACAAGGTCAAGCTTGATGTATTCGAGGGTCCGCTCGATCTGTTGCTCTACCTGATCAAACGCGATGAGGTAGACATCTACGATATTTCGATCGAGCGGATCACCAAGCAATACATGGCCTATATTGAGGCCTTCCAGGTTCTGAACATCGAGCTGGCCGGCGAATTCATCGTCATGGCCGCGAACCTCCTCTACATCAAAAGCCGGACGCTGCTCCCCGTTGACCAGCAGATGGCCGAGGAGGACGCCGAGGAGGATGATCCCCGCTTCGAACTCATCCGGCAGCTGATCGAGTATAAAAAATTCAAGGAGGCGGCGGCTCTCTTGCGCGACAACGAGACGGCCCAGTTGAACCTCTTTGCCCGCGTGCCGGTGACGCCGGACCTTGCCCCAGCCGAGAATCTCCTGGTGGAAGAGGTCGGCATTTTCGACCTGATCCATGCCTTTCAAAAGATTCTCAAGCGGCTGGAAAAAAAGCCCGAGGATCTCCGCGAGATTTTCGCCGAAAATTTCACCGTCTCTGACAAGATCGAGCATGTCCTGCGCATCACCCAGGAAGGCATTCCCCTAAGCTTTGAAGAACTCTTTGCCGATGCGGCCAGTCGCACAGAGATCGTGGTGACCTTCCTTGCCATGCTAGAACTCATCCGCCTCAAACAACTCCGCGTGCGGCAGGATGGAGTCTGTGGCGAAATCTGGATCGACCGAGTGAGCAATGCCCAACCCACTTTTGTATGAGTGACGAATCCCCAAGCCCCGAACCCCTCTACCCGCTTCACCGCATTGTTGAGGCTGTGCTTTTTGCCTCTCAAAAACCCGTTTCAGCAAAGGAACTCAGCTCCATTTTCAAAGGCGCGGCCGAGGCTGCAAAAGAGAATCCCGACATCGCGGCCTTTGCCAAAGTGAAGTCCGCTCAGCTTCAAGAGGCGATCCAGAAACTTGAACTGGAATACTCCGAGACGGGTCGTTCGTTTGAGGTCAGAGAAAGCGCGGCCGGTTGGCAACTGGTGACGCGCGCCGACTTTGCACCTTGGCTGCGCCAGCTTTTTCCAGAGAACCGCCAAGCCCGCCTCAGCGCTCCAGCCATGGAGACACTCGCTATTATCGCCTACCGGCAACCAATCACCCGCGCTGATATGGAAGCCGTGCGCGGCGTCGCAGTGGATGGCGTGATGCAGACGCTTCTCGACCGCAACCTCGTGCGAATAGCTGGGCGCTCCGAAATCGCCGGACGCCCGCTCCTCTATGAGACCACCCAGTATTTCATGGACCACTTCGGCTTGAAAAATCTGGATGATCTTCCCAATGCCTCCGAACTCCGCCGCATCGCACTTCCCAAGGCGAATCCACCGGAAGAGGCTCCTGCAAAGGCGCAACCCGCAGCTGAGGAAAAACCCACAGAATCACCTGTCAGTGAGCCTGAGCTCTTTGATCCTCAGCCCTCCGAGCCACAACAATCGGAGCCTGAGCCCACAGAGGAAGCAGCGACAGAAAAGTCCAACCCCGAAGAGGAATTCCAGCCATGAGCGACCTCGGAGAACTTCGCCAGCGCATCGATGCTCTTGATACAGAGTTGCTGCGTCTTCTCAACGAGCGCGCCAATCTGGCAAAAGAGATCGGCGTCATCAAAAACCGCGCCTCGCTTCCTATCTACTCGCCAGACCGCGAGATGAAGCTGTTGCGCAGCCTCATCGAACGCAGCAACGGTCCTCTCCGCCCCGAATCCATCCGGGCGATTTACAGAGAGATCATGTCCGCCTCCCTGGCTTTGGAAAACGACATCGTCATCGCCTGCCTTGGACCGTCAGGCAGTTCCACGCACCAGACGGCCCTCTCGAAATTCGGCTCCAGCGTGCGATACACGCCCACAAACTCGATCGCCGAGGTTCTTGACCGGGTCAGCGCCAACGAGGCCGACTGCGGAGTGATTCCGCTGGAGGATCCCGTTCATGGATTCATCAACTCCACGCTCGACGAACTGACCAATACCGACCTCTCCATCTGTGCAGAAATTCTTCCCGAGACCGACAAGCAAACTACCGCAACCGGGATGCGACACATCATTCTCGGCCGTCAAATCAATGCGCCAACTGGCCATGACCAGACGCTTGTCATGCTCCGCATCGAGGACAAACCAGGCGCACTGGTTTCCGCATTGGAGCCCTTCCGACAATTGCAGGTCAACCTCGCGCATTTTGCGAGCCGTCCCTCACAGAAAAACAAAGCCGACACATTTTTCTTCGTCCAAACCGATGGACACGTCCGAGACTTGGAAACCAACGGCCTCCTTGACGCCCTTATGCAAAGCTGCCGCTCTGTAAAAATCCTCGGTAGTTACCCAAAACCACAACCTTGAAAACCATTCTCGACACGATCCTCGAGGACGTTCGCCGCGAAGTCGCCGAAGCCAAAAAAACGGCCCCTCTTAGTGAAATCCAAGCCCGTCTCTCCGACGCCCCACCCGTCCGAGATTTCGCAGCAGCCCTATCTTCCGACTTCGGCCTCATCGCCGAGATCAAAGAACGCTCACCAAGCGTGGGACCGATGCGCGCCGAAAACGTCCGCGACGCCGCGACAGCCTACGCAGCCTCCCCGATCGTGCGGGCAGTTTCCGTCCTCACGAATCAGACACACTTCGGAATGGACATCCACCACCTCGGTGAAATCCGCAAGCAGGTCCCCCACCCTGTCCTTCGAAAAGATTTTTTTGTGGATGAGTATCAAGTTTACGAGGCCCGCGCTTTTGGAGCAGATGCGATTCTGCTCATGGCAAATGTGCTCGACGCACCAACCCTGCACCGCCTGCACCAAGTCGCACTGGAACTCGGCATGGAAGCCCTCTTTGAAATCCACACGACGGAGGAAATAGCCACCCTGCCCACTAAAGCGCGCGTTGTCGGAATCAACAGCCGCAAATTCAAAACCAACTCTGGCTTCGTCGCCGCAGGCCAATCCTCGGCCACCGACTTCAGCCTCGACCTCGGAGTTTTCGAACTGGTGAGCCAACTCCCCACATCCGCCATCCGCGTCGCTGAAAGTGGGATTTCTCCGCAAAACCTTTCCTCTGTGGCGTCAAATTTCCAGGCAGCACTCGTGGGGACATCCCTCCTCCGCGACGAACGCGGCATCCACGCCTGCCTCCGCGATTTTGAGGTGGCGCGCACTTTATGAAAAACCCTGCTGGCCGCGCCAATGGTCGTCTCGTCGCACTGACCCTGCTCGCTCTTTGCGTGGCGGGATTCCTCGCAACCGTTTGGAACTACTCTCGAAACCACGCTTTTGCCAGCGAGGCCTTCTTGGAGTCCAATGGAACAACCTCGATTCTGACTGCCTCGTTCAACCCAGGATCAAGAATCCAAGAGGGGCAGCGGGTTGTCATCCATATCGAAGGGGACTCAGCAAAAGCTCGTGGTGGAGTCATTAAAAAACTGACCCCGCAAGGCATCGCCACGATTGAAAGCGACGAACCGGTCACGGCTCCGCCCCGATCTCGAGCCACTGTGAGCATCGACGGAACCATAGCTCCACAGCCCAACCGCTAAGCATTTCCACGCAAATGCGAATCACCCGAAATTGTTGTGATAAAAGGATTGCATTGTTGCCGTAACCTAATAATTTCCGCCCCTCAACTCACACACTAACTATATGGCCAACCTCACAAAACGTGATCTGGTAATGCAGATCAGCAAAAAAACAGGACTCACTCAGCAGGAAGTATTCAGCGTTATCCAACTCACATTGGATGGCATCACTGACGCCCTGTCGACCGGTCGCGACGTTGAGCTGCGCAACTTCGGCGTTTTCGAAGTCCGCCTCACCAAATCCCGCGTGGGTCGCAACCCGAACAAACCCGAGCACGACGTGGTCATTCCCGCTCGCGCAACCGTTAAGTTCAAGTCCGGAAAAATCATGCGCCAGCGCGTGCTTCTCCGCACCGAAGAACTGCGCGGCGGCAATCAAACCGCCCAATAATCCAGCCGATTTCCACGGGTGGAATTCATACGGCTCCGCGGAGCCAAGCAAAACAACCTTCAAGGAGTTGACCTCGAACTGCCTCTTGGCAGGCTCATCGTCGTCACCGGCCCAAGCGGCAGTGGCAAGTCAAGCCTCGCCTTCGACACCATATATGCCGAGGGACAAAGGCGCTATGTGGAGACATTCAGTCCCTACACGCGCCAGTTCCTCGAGCGAATGGATAAACCACTCGCCGATAGCATTGAAGGAATTCCGCCCGCCATCGCGATCGAGCAGGCCAATAATGTCCGCACCACGCGGTCAACGGTCGGCACGATCACGGAAATCAATGATTACCTGAAACTCCTCTTCCCGCGCGTCGCCAAGGGCTTCTGCCCAAAGTGCTCGCGGGAAGTGGCTCAGGGAACTCCCCAGTCCATTCTCCGCCAGATTCTTGCCGACTGCAGTGGCAAGACGGTTTTCTTAGCCTTCAGCGTCAAGGTTCCTGAAAACACAGCGCCAAAAGACTTTTTCGATTTTCTCGCCCAGCAGGCCTATTTGCGTATCTGGATCAAAGGCAAAATCCACCGCACCGACGAGTCTCCCGACCTCCGCAAACTCCCTGAGAGCGTCTTGGTGATCCAAGACCGCATCGACCTTGAAAATACCGCCCATGGCCGCCTCTCCGAGGGCATCGAAAACGCTCTCCGCCTCGGCAATGACCGGTTGACCGTTATTGATGCCGAATCCGGATCAACCTACTCCCACACAGCGGGATGGCATTGCTCCTCCTGCGACATCGACATCCGCCCGCCATCGCCTGGGCTCTTTTCTTTTAACTCCCCGCTAGGCGCCTGCCCCGAGTGCAAAGGCTTCGGCCGCATCATCGGCATTGACATGCAGCGCGTTATTCCTGATCGCTCATTGTCGATCTCCGAGGGAGTCGTCCGCGCATTTCAGAGCGGACAATCCGCTGAATGCCAAGATGATCTTATCCGCCATTGCCGCAAACACGGCATCGATACTGTTCGTTCCTTCGAGCGACTTTCCAAGGCGGATCAGGATTTTGTGATTCATGGAGACCCGGGTGTCGATTCGCGCCAAGCTTGGGAATCAGGGGATTGGTATGGAGTCGATGGCTATTTTCAATGGCTGGAAAGCAAGTCCTACAAAATGCACATCCGTGTGCTGCTTTCGCGCTACCGCAGTTACCAGCCTTGCCCGAAATGCCACGGTGGGCGCTTCCAACCGGATACGCTGAATTTCCGCATCGACCCGCCCGGCCTGACGATCGCTGATGTCGCCGCGCTTCCGCTCAAGCGCCTTGCGCCGATTCTGGAGTCGTTCAAACTTCCTGCATCGGATACCAGCACGCGCCTTGTTCACCAGCAAGTCGTTTCCCGCGTCAACTACCTCTGCAATATCGGCCTCGGCTACCTCACACTCGACCGCCCCACCCGCTCACTTTCGGGCGGCGAAATCCAACGCGTCAACCTCACGACCTGCCTCGGAGCATCCCTCGTTAATACCCTTTTCGTCCTCGACGAGCCTAGCGTCGGACTCCACCCGCGCGACACCTCCCGCCTCATCGAGATCATGCAAGGTCTTCGCGACAAGGGAAACACTCTTCTTGTTGTCGAACACGAGGAAGCGATTATACGAGCCGCCGACGAGTTGGTGGATATCGGCCCTGGCCGTGGTATTTCCGGCGGTCAACTCCTCTACTGTGGTCCGGCAGAGAATTTTGCATCAGCAAAAAACTCCCTCACAGCCGATTACCTCCAAGGCAAAAAGTCTATTCCCGTTCCGAAAAAACGCCGCAAAGCCGAAGGCCACGTTGTGCTCAAAGGCGTCACCCACCACAATATCAAGAACCTCACAGCCAAGTTCCCGCTCGGCGTGCTCTGCGCAGTAACAGGCGTTTCCGGCTCTGGAAAAACCTCTCTTGTGCGCGATGTCCTCCACCGGCAGCTCGTCGGAGAGGATCCCACAGAGGATGAGGCCGCAGGGTTTGTGAAATCCATCAGCGGAGACGAGGAGGTGGACGAAGTCGTCATGGTGGACCAATCGCCACTCGCGAATACTCCCCGCTCGACTCCGGCCGTTTATCTCGGCGTTTACGAGCACATCCGCGATCTCTTCGCCGACACGCCGGCAGCTGAGGCCGCTGGATTCACAGCATCCAGTTTTTCCTTCAACTCTGGGAACGGCCGCTGCGACCGCTGCAGCGGACTGGGATTTGAAAAGGTGGAAATGCAATTCCTCAGCGACCTCTTCCTGCGCTGCCCGGAATGCGATGGAACCCGTTTCCGCGCGCCTCTTCTCAAAATCCAAGTCGGCGGAAAATCCATCCACGAGGTTCTGGAAATGACCGCTGCCGAGGCGATCACATTTTTCAAACCCCTCGATCCCAAGAAAAAAATCACCACCCCGCTGGAACTTCTCGGCGAGGTTGGTCTCGACTATCTCCGCCTCGGCCAGCCGGTCAACGCCCTCTCCGGCGGCGAATCCCAGCGCCTCAAGCTCGTTCACCACCTCATCCGCCAATCCCGCGAGAAGGCGCTCCTGATTTTTGACGAGCCGACGACAGGCCTGCACTTCGACGATGTCGCGCTTCTCATCAAAGTCTTCCACCGTCTCGTTGAGGAAGGCAACAGCGTGATCGTCATCGAGCACAACCTGGAAGTGATCAAATGCGCAGATTGGGTCATCGACCTTGGCCCCGAAGGCGGCGATGAAGGCGGCAAGATCGTTGCAGCCGGAACTCCCGAGCAGATCGCAACCGTCCCCGAATCCCTCACCGGTCAATTTCTCGAGCCCGTCCTCGCCGGGCGTGTTGCCCACCTGCACGAGCAACCCACCCGCCCCCGCCCGAAGACCCCGCCATCCTGTTCCATCACCGTGCGAGGTGCACGGGAGCACAATCTGAAAAATATCGATGTGGATATCCCGCGCGACGGCATGGTCGTTGTGACCGGCCTCAGCGGCTCGGGCAAATCGACACTCGCCTTCGACATCCTCTTCGCCGAGGGCCAGCGCCGCTTCCTTGATAGCATGTCCGCCTATGCCCGCCAGTTCGTGGATCAGCTTGAGAAGCCGGATGTGGACTCGATCGAAGGCCTCCCACCAAGCGTGGCGATTGAGCAACGCATCACTCGCGGCGGTGGAAAATCCACCGTGGCGACCGTTACCGAGATCTACCACTTCCTGCGCCTCCTCTTTTCAAAACTCGGCACCCAATTCTGCCCATCTTGCAATGTCGCAGTTGAAAACCGCACGCCGACAGCCATCGCCGCCGAGGTGGATGCCCACGCAGCCACGGGCCCGGTCAAAATTTTTGCTAATCTTGTCAAAGGCCGCAAAGGCTTCCACACCGATATAGCCCGCGCCGCCGCCCGTCAGGGCATCACCACCCTCATCGTTGACGGCAAACCGACTGCTGTGGAGGGTTTCGAAAAACTCGAACGCTTCAAGGAACACACAATCGACGCCCTCATCGGGGAACTCACAGCGCCTGACGCAAAAAAATCCGACGAACTCGTGCGCAAGGCCCTCCGCATGGGTAAAGGCACCGCCCGAATGGAGGATACGGATGGCAAATCGACCATTCTCAGCACCGAGATGAACTGCCCGTCATGCAGTCGTGCTTTCGAGCCACTCGACCCGCGCCTTTTCTCGTTCAACTCACCGCACGGCTGGTGCAACCACTGCCGGGGATTCGGCGAGGTCTGGAAAGGTCTCGGCCAGGAAGGCGAATTCGAAACCGCCATCGAAGCCGAACTCGACGAGGAGCGCCGCCACGAGGGCCTCGAGGACGATGAACCGCGCCCCTGCCCAATCTGCAAAGGCACACGCCTCAATGAAACGGCCACGCATGTCCGAATCCAAAAAACATCCATCGCCGACTTCACGCGCTCACCGGCATCCGTTGCGCTCTCACTCTGCGACTCGCTGAATTTCGAAGGCCCCGCTGCGGAGGTCGCTCGCGATGTGATCACCGAAATCCGCCAGCGCCTCGAATTCCTCGCCAAGGTCGGACTTGACTACCTCTCGCTCGACCGCAGCGCCAAAACCCTCTCCGGCGGGGAATCCCAGCGCATTCGCCTCGCCGCCCAGCTTGGTTCCAACCTGCGCGGCGTGCTTTATGTCCTCGACGAGCCGACCATCGGACTCCACCCCCGCGACAACGAACGCCTCCTCGACGCACTCCAGGCTCTGGCCAAAAAAGGAAACTCCCTCGTCGTCGTGGAGCATGACGAGGAGACCATGCGCCGTGCCGACCGGATCCTCGACCTCGGACCAGGCGCAGGCAGCCGTGGAGGCGAAGTCATCGCCTCCGGCACACTTCAGGAAATCCTCGACCACCCGACCTCGCACACCGGCCGCGCCCTCCGCGAGCCCATGCAGCACCCGATCCGTGGCAAACGCCGCCCCGCCCCCACCGAGTGGCTCAAACTCAAAGGTGCCCATCTTCACAACATTAAAAACGAGAATGTGAGCATCCCACTTCACCGCCTCAGCGTCCTCACAGGCGTCTCAGGCTCGGGAAAAAGCACACTCATCCGGGGAATCGTCGTTCCAGCCGTCCGCGATGTCCTCACACGCAAACGCGCCCCGCTCCACTCGGACCTCCACAAAGGCATTTCCGGCTTCGAACCTCTCGGCGCCGTGCTCGAAGTCGATCAGTCGCCCATCGGCAAAACTTCCCGCTCCACACCAGCGACCTATGTGAAGGTCTTCGACGAAATCCGCAAAGTTTTCGCCACCCTTCCCGCCGCCCGCATGCGCGGCTACACAGCCAGCCGGTTTTCCTTCAACAACGAAGGCGGTCGTTGCGAAGCCTGCCTCGGCCAAGGTGTGATCAAACTCGAGATGAACTTCTTGCCGCCGTCCTACATGCCTTGTCAGGACTGCAACGGACGACGCTACAACCCCTCCACGCTCGAGATTCTCTACAACGGAAAATCCATCGGCGATGTCATGGACATGACGATCGAGCAGGCCGTCGATTTCTTCAGCTCGCACCCGAAAATCCACCGCCCCCTCGCTCTTCTGCAGGAGACCGGACTCGGCTACCTCAAGCTCGGACAGCCCAGCCCCACACTCAGCGGCGGCGAAGCCCAGCGCATCAAGCTCGTCACCCAACTCGCCCGCCGAGCCACACCTGGAGCCGAGGAAATCCGCACGACCCGCAAGGGAAAATCCACTCTCTATGTGCTCGAGGAGCCGACCATTGGCCTTCACGCACACGATGTCGCGCAGCTCATCCATGTCCTCCACCGCCTCGTTGACGAAGGTGGCACTGTCGTCGTCATCGAGCACCACCTCGATGTCATCGCCGAAGCAGACCATATCCTCGACATCGGCCCCGAAGCAGGCGCCCAAGGCGGAAAAATCATCGCCGAAGGCACCCCCGAAAAAGTCGCCCTCGCCAAAGGCAGCTGCACAGCCCCGTTCCTCAAAAAAATGCTGGGCATTCAGACGACAAAGAAATCCAAGGCCTGAAGCGGTCACTCTGCCACTGCCCTTTCGGCCCCAGTGCAAACATTCTGGATATGGGATTCACCCATTCTGTTAATTCTGTAAATTCTGTCTAAAATTTCCTGCGTATAAACCCGATGTCATCCGAAACGCTCACGCCCATGATGCAGCAATACCACGGCCTCCGGCGCGAATTGCCCACGGGCACGTTGCTGCTTTTCCGCCTCGGGGACTTTTACGAGATGTTCGGCGAAGATGCGACAGAGGCCTCGCGTGTTTTGAATGTGGCCCTCACGAAACGCGGCACGACTCCCATGTGCGGCGTCCCCTACCATGCTGCGCGGAACTATATTGAAAAACTCATCTCAGCTGGCTGGCGCGTGGCAATCTGCGACCAGGTGGGCGAGGTCACAGCCGGCAAACTCGTTCGCCGTGAGATTTCGCAGGTTCTGAGCCCCGGCACCCTTGACGACTTCGGTCTCGATGACCGAAAACCCAATTTCCTCGCCGCCCTCAACAAACGCGGCGACATCCATGGACTCGCTTACTGCGACCTCAGCACCGGCGAGTTCCGCCTCACCGAACTCGACTCGCTTCCCGCTCTCCTAGATGAACTCGCCCGCGTCTCACCTGCGGAAATTCTGATTCCGGACCATCAGACGGATGCCTTCAAGCAGGTGACGCCACAGGCCCCGGTGGATGGCTATGTTTTCGAGTTCGAGCCAGCGAGCGAATTGCTGCGCGCTCATTTCAAGGTGCACTCGCTTGATGGATTCGGTTGCGCCGACCTCCCGGCGGGAACAGGCGCTGCCGGTGCACTGCTGCATTACATCACCCGCCAGATGCGCCGCCCGGCGGGCCACCTGAAGCAACTCCAACCCTACCGCCGAAGCGAGTTTCTCATTCTGGATGCCGCCACGCAAAGCCACCTCGAACTGGTGCAATCCCGCGCCGGCCGTGGAATGACACTCCTCGGCGCACTGGATCGCACCGCGACGCCCATGGGTGCTCGCCTCCTGCGCGACTGGATTCTCCATCCGCTCAAAGATGCTGCTGAAATCGAAAAGCGGCAGGATGCCATCGCCGCACTTCTCGATGACGCCATGCTCCTCGGGGATCTCCGCAGCCGCCTTGCCGACATACGCGACATCGAGCGCGCCACGGCTCGCCTGAGCGGCCCCTCCGGCAACGCGCGGGATCTTTCAGCCTTGGCGCAATCCCTCGACCGCATCCCACCCCTTGCGGCCAGCCTTGGAGGGCTTCATGGATTCACCATTCCCTCCGCCTTGATCTCGGGACTCACCGCACGCCTCCATGCGCTTCCGGAACTCAGTGAAAAACTCCGGCGCGCCATCGTTGCGGAGCCGCCCGCTGTGATTCGTGACGGCGGCTTCATCGAGCCGGGCTACGATCCCGACCTCGACGAACTCCGCTCGGCCTCGCACGAAGGAAAAAACTGGATCGCCGCCCTGCAGGAAAAGGAAATCGAGCGAACTGGCATCAAGTCCCTCAAAGTCCGCTTCACCTCGGTCTTCGGCTACTTCATCGAAATCACCAAAGCGAACCTCGACGCGGTGCCAGCCGACTACATCCGCAAACAAACAACCGTCAACGGCGAGCGGTTCATCACTCCCGAACTCAAGGAATTTGAAGGTAAAATCCTCGGCGCGGACGAACGCGCCCGCGCCCGCGAGATCGAAATCTTCGCCGAACTCCGCAGCGCCGTCCTGAGCCAAATCCACCACCTGCAGGAAACCGCCGCGACACTTGCCACACTCGACGCCATCTGCTCGCTCGCCGAAACCGCACGCCTCCACGGCTACTGCCGCCCGGAGATCAAGGACTCGGATGTTTTGGAAATCTCCGATGGACGCCACCCCGTTCTGGATCAGCAAACCGAGGGTTCGCGCTTTGTTCCGAATGACACAAACCTCGGAACGGACGGGAAGAAATTCGCCATCATCACCGGCCCGAACATGGCTGGAAAATCCACCTACATCCGCCAAGTCGCCCTCCTCACCCTCCTCGCCCAGACCGGCAGTTTCGTTCCCGCCAAATCCATGCGACTCGGCCTCACCGACCGCATCTTCACCCGCGTCGGCGCCAATGACGATCTCTCGCGTGGTCAATCGACCTTCATGGTGGAAATGAACGAAACGGCGAACATCCTCAACAATGCCACGGACCGCAGCCTCGTCATCCTCGATGAAATCGGACGCGGCACATCCACATTCGACGGCCTCTCCATCGCCTGGAGCGTCGCCGAATACCTCCACGACAAAATCAGCTGCCGCGCCCTCTTCGCCACCCACTACCACGAACTTACCGACCTCGAGCGGACCCGCAGCGGGGTGCAGAACCTCAATGTCGCCGTCCGCGAGTGGAACGACCAAATCATCTTCCTCCGAAAAATCCTCCCCGGCCGTGCAGACCAAAGCTACGGCATCCAAGTCGCCCGCCTCGCCGGCCTCCCCGACTCGATCATCACCCGCGCCAAGGCAATCCTCGAAAACCTCGAAAAATCCGAACTCAACGCCGCCGGCCAACCCACGATCACCAAAACCACCCGCAAGCGCCTCATCCCCGACCCCGACGCCGCACAACTGGCGCTTTTTTAGAAAAACTCCCCTTGGCGCACAGCCGTGCGATTTGTGCAAACCATGCGTGAACTTAACCGTGTCATCATTCCCGAGATTTTAGATTCCCTGACTCCAGCCGATCCCCGTGCGATTCGGAGTCGCAGGGATCTGCGGTGGATCGACCTTTTCCTTGGAAACTCGCGTTGGATCGTGCGGCAACTTAAAAAACAAACTCCTCCGCCTGCCCGAATCATCGAAATTGGTGCTGGCGAGGGCGACCTGTGCTGCAAACTCCAAACCTCACTCCCCTCCTCCACCGTGACCGGCCTCGACCTGATCCAGCGACCCGGAAATCTGCCAGAGGTGATCCAATGGCGCAGTGGAGATTTTTTTCAAACCTTATCAAAAATAGACGCCGATGCGTGCGTAGGCAGCCTCATCCTGCACCATTTTTCCGACGAGGCGCTGCGCGACCTCGGTGCCCGCCTGCAATCATTTCGCAGCCTCACCTTCTGCGAGCCCCTCCGATCCCGCCTGCCGCTTTTCCTCTCCAAACTAGCCTACCCATTCCTGAGTGAGGTGACCCGCCACGACATGCCCGTAAGCATCCGCGCAGGCTTCATCCTTGGCGAACTCCCACCCCTCCTCGGCCTGGATTCGAAAAAATGGCTCATACGGGAATCATCCCACTGGCGCGGAGTCCTGAGATTCACGGCTTCGCAGCGATGAAAAAATGCCAGCTACCATAATGAGCATCTGGAATCGCCCTCTCGTGGAGATGAAGAAATCCGCAGGCACCTGACGCCTGTGACCGTAAGCGCATTAGATGGGGCGCCATCAAGGAACACGGTGAAAAATTACCCTAAAGATAGAATTTCCGTGGCTGCCCTACGACCGCTGAGCCAAGCGCCATGAACTGTGCTCGGATATTTGCGATGAGTGGCTTCTCCAGCAAAGAATAACTTTCCGCCAACACTGCTTGCGAGGGAATCGTAGTCACTCCCAGTGGCATTAGGAGGGATATGGGAATACGATCCGCGTGAAAAAACATCGCTTTTCCATCGCGTTACACGCACACCAATGGGATCAGGTATTGATTTGCCGTAGATTTTTCTCAGCACGATCATCGCAGAAGCAGCAATGGCCGAATCGGATTGTGCCTCCAATTGTTCCCCATAAGTTCCAGCATTAAATCCAAGAAGAACAGGCTGGTTTGTATAATGATACATATTCAACCACTCGCACCATTGACCACGTGCGGAGTTTACATATCCGAGGAGATCCGGTTGGCTATCCCAGAAAACCCGAGGAAACCTCAGATAGCACTTATTGAGAACACTCATATTAAGTCGCGAAATCGACGCCGACTTGGTTGAGGGAAGCGGCGGGTTGAAGACCACATTCCCCTGCTTGAGCACACCAAGGGGCAGAGTGACCACGGCAAAACTTCCATCAAAGGTTCCTTTCGAAGTCGCGATGCTAACCCCGGAAGAGGTGCGCGTAATGCTTTGAACAATGTGACTTGTCCGAATATCCAAGCCAACTTTGAGTTGTTCGACGATTTGACTATACCCCCCTGGGAAAACAACGTCCGTTCCTCCATAAGCGCTATCCTGATCAAATTCAAAAAGAGACAGATCATTGACATCGGAAGCATATTCATGCTCGATCTCCGTATTGACCGAGTAGTTTAAGTCTTGAATCTGCTCAGGCGTAAAAGAACGCTTGGCTATGTAACTACTGATGAAGCTGCTGAGGGAACGATCTGTCGCTTCTGCATTTTGTGCCTTTGAAATGGCCGCCGCGAGTTGATCAAAATTGCTGTCAATCCGTGCATCTCGGGAATCAGAAATTCGACTCCCATTGTCAGCATACCGAATCATGGCTTCATAATTTGTTACGGCCATTTTGATTTTATACTTATTGGCAAGCTCGGAAATAGGGTTATTACGAATGCCATGAATCCAACTGGCTCCCAAGTCAAGGGGCAAGCCATTCAGGCTAGTATCCGTATGCAAACGCCCGCCGATTCTGTCGCGGCCTTCTAAAATAATGACACGGTATCCTGCCGCTTTGAGATCAATCGCCGCCGCAAGTCCAGACATTCCAGCCCCCACGATAAGAACCGTTTTGGAGGATGAGGCGGCCATCGATGAAGTGCCACAAAATGCCGAAGAACCAAGAAGCAGAGCCAACCGACAGAATGAACGCCGGGTCATTCCGTTCTCCAATTCGATCGAACTGGCAAGGTCACTAGGCGTGGGGGGCATTTTTTTCATCGCACGGGCTTGTTGGATCTCAACTTTACTATGATTTTCTCAGATGCAATAGATATTTGAAATTTCTTAGAATCTCGCAATGTGTTCTGATTGAACCCGACAATGAGTCAGAGGGTTCATGTATTAATTATTGATATTTAATACTCTGCAAATTGCTTTCAGCATAAAAAACAGAACTCCTCCCGCTTCGGAGATCTGTGGCCCTCCTCGGCCTGAATTCGAAAAAATAACATATACGGGAATCATCCCACTGGCGCGGGGCGTTGAGACTGGTAGTCTCGCGCCGTTGAAAAACCCAATCACCATCGCAGGCGGCGGACTTGCCGGGCTGTCGCTGGGCATCGCCCTGCAATCTCGTGGAGTGGCGGTGACTCTGCACGAGGCATCCGCCTACCCGAGGCACCGTGTGTGTGGGGAATTCATCAGCGGCGTGGGCCACGAAACGCTGACTGCCCTTGGAATCGCCGATTGCCTGGACGACGCGATGCGCTTGCAAAGCGCCTCCTGGAGCGACTCGGCAGGACGGCTCGCAGAAATGCAGGCCCCCGGTCGCGGGATTTCGCGTTGGAAACTCGACGATCAACTGCAGCGCCAGTTCCTCTCGCTCGGCGGCACACTCGTCACCAACTCCCGCATCGCATCGGCTTCCGGCGTGATCTGGGCGGCCGGCCGTCCTCGGCAGCCATCGCCTTGGCTGGGCCTGAAATGCCACGCGCGCAACCTCCCGCTTACACATGATCTGGAAATGTTCACCTCGCCCGGCGGCTATATCGGCCTCGCAAAAATCGAAGACGGCATGGTGAATATCTGCGGACTCTTCAAGGCCCGGCCCCCTCGTGGAGCCAAGGGAAGCGCCCTGCTTCTGACCATGCTCCGCGAATCTTCGCTCCATCCGCTCGCAGACCGCTTGGAGGCGGCCGACTTGGATGAATCGAGCTTCTGCGGCGTCGCTGGATTTCAAACCGGTCTGCAGGCGGGACCCGCCTTCAGCATCGGCGATGCGGCCAGTATGATCCCGCCTTTTACAGGAAACGGGATGAGCATGGCGTTTGAGTCCGCCGAGTGCGCGCTACAACCGGCGCTGGACTACGCCGCCGGCCGCAAAGCATGGCTGGAAGCAGCTGAGGCCTCCACAGCCAGCCAGGCCTCCCGTTTCAAACGACGCCTCACGACCGCCACCATCCTGCATCATCTCTTGATGAATCGGGCCGCGTTGCGAATCACGCGCTCCCTTGCCCGCAGGAAAATGATGCCTTTTCAAACCCTTCTCCACCTCGTCCGCTGATGTATCTCCAATCCCTCGCCACAGCGTTTCCTCCGCACTCCTTTACACAGGCCGAGTGCTTTGAAACCCTCAAGGACTCGGGCGCGATGGATGGCCTGCGTGGGCGCTCCCGAGAGCTTCTCCAAAAAGTTCTCACTGGAAATTCCGGCATCGAAACGCGCCGGTTTTGCGATCCGGATTTAAGGAAGACCTTCGGCTTTGATGCTGGCGAGCTGCATCGGCACTTTGAACAACACGCGCCACAGCTCGCTTCGGAGGCACTTCTCAAAGCCTGTGATCTCGCCTCGCTCAAGCCTTCTGGCATCGATGCGCTGTTGGTCTGCACCTGCACCGGCTATCTTTGTCCTGGCTTGAGCAGCTATATTTCAGAAATCCTCGGAATCCGCCCGAGTGCTTTTCTCCAAGACCTGCTCGGCCTCGGCTGCGGCGCGGCCCTGCCACTTCTTGAAACCGCGCGCGGCCTCCTCGCCGCGAATCCCCAAGCCATCATAGCTACAGTAGCCGTGGAAATTTCCTCCGCTGCTTTTTACCTGAATGACGAGCCCGGCGTGCTCATCAGCCTTTGCCTCTTTGGCGACGGAGCCGCCGCTGCCATCTGGAAAGGTGAGAACCAAGGCGAGCAATTCCGCTTCCAGAATTTCCGAACCATCCACAAACCCGAACACCGTGAAAAAATCCGTTTCGTCAATGCCGGGGGGCGCTTGAAAAACCAGCTCCACCGCGATGTTCCCGCCCTTGCTGCTGAAGCGGTCGCCGAGCTTTTCGAAATGCGATCAGCCACCCCCGAGCGCCTCATCGCACACACGGGTGGACGAGATGTGATCGAGTCCATTGAACAGGCCATTCCCAGTCACAAGCTAGACGCAACCCGCGAGGTCCTGCGCCAATACGGCAACATCAGCAGCCCGAGCGTCCTCGCGGCGCTGGAGCATTCCCTGAAAAACTCACCCGAAATTGCAAGCCTCTGGCTCACCGCCTTCGGCGCCGGCTTTGCAGCCCACTGCGGGGAACTCAGGCGGTAAGATTCCGTTTTTCATGAAAGGATTGGAATTGCGAGCTGGAGTGGTGTGTCGGGTTTCGCGGAGGCAAAAAAACGGGGTCACGGCTTTGAGACCGTGACCCCGTTTTGAGAGGTGTCTGCTTAGGCGAGGTCTTCGCCTACGGTGTAGCGGGTGAAGCGGCGAATGATGATGTTTTCGCCGAGCTCCGCGATTTTGCTGGAGACGAGGTCCTTGATGGTCGTCTCGGGATTTTTGATGAAGGGCTGCTCGAGAAGGCAGATGGTGCCGAGAAATTTGTCGATTTTGCCATCGACAATCTTGTCTACGATGTTGGCTGGTTTGCCTAGGACTTGTGCGGCGGCGATGTCGCGTTCGCGGGCGATGAGGTCGGCTGGGACTTGTTCGCGGGTCACATAGAGCGGATGGGAAGCTGCGATGTGAAGGGTGACGTCTTTGACGAACTCGCGGAAGATTTCGTTTTTCGCAACGAAGTCGGTTTCGCAATTGATTTCGACGAGGACGCCGACTTTGCCGGCGAGGTGAATGTAGGAAGCGATGGTGCCTTCCTTCGCTTCGCGGGAGGCCTTCTTGCCTGCGCTGGCGATGCCTTTTTTGCGAAGAAGGTCCTCGGCGGCAGCGAGATCGCCACCAGCTTCGGTGAGAGCTTTTTTACAATCCATCATCCCCGCGTTGGTTTTTTCGCGGAGTTCTTTTACGAGGTTTGCTGAGATTTCGGACATATTAAGTTTTAAGTCTTAAGTTTGTAAGTTTTAAGTTTCGCGTGATGATAACCGATAGATTTGTTTTAGGCCTTGAGTTTTGAGTTTGGCTGCCGGAAGTCCAAGATGCGGAAGGTCGGCGATTCAAACTTAAAATTTAAAGCTTAAAACTTTCTTATTCGGAGACAGCTGCGAGTTCGGGTTTGCGGGCTTTGGCTCCAGCGCCTTTGCCATCGAGGATGGCTTCTACGAGTTTGGAAAGAACAACGCGGATCGAGCGGATGGCGTCATCGTTTCCAGCAATCGGGTAGGCGATTTTCTCCGGGTTGCTGTTGGTATCGACGATGGCGATGACTGGGATTCCAAGGCGGTTGGCTTCGGCAACGGCAATTTCCTCGCGCACGGTATCAATGACGACCATGACGTCAGGCAGTTTGCCCATCTCAGCAATGCCACCGAGGTTGTGGAGCAACTTGGCACCTTCGCGGCGAATGGACGAGGCCTCGGCTTTATTGATCTTGGCGAAGGCTGGGGATTTCTCAAGGGCTTGAATCTCTTTGAGACGGGCCACGCTGCGACGGATTGTGGTGAGGTTGGTGAGCGTTCCGCCTAACCAGCGCTGGTTGACATAGAACTGACCTGTCGCTTCGGCTGCCTCGGCAATTGCACCTTGGGCTTGTTTTTTGGTTCCGACGAAGAGAACTTTTCCACCATTGCGAACGAGGTCGCGGAGGTATTTGGTCGCGCTATCGATCTGCTCGACGGTGAGCCCGAGGTCGATGATGTAAATCGAATTTTTTTCCTCGAGGATGTAATCGCGCATTTTGGGATTCCATCGTTTGGTCTGGTGTCCGTAGTGGACGCCGGCCTCGAGGAGTTCCGTCATGAGTTCGACGCTGGGTTGGTTTGCTGTGGCTTCTGACATGATATGGGTGGTGGATTAGCTTGCGGCTTTTTGTGATTCTTTTTTATCGGCTCCGAAAGCGTCGCCGACTTGTGTGATTTCGATTTTGCGGTTTGTCTCAAAGCCGGTGCCTGCGGGGATCAGGTGGCCCATGATAACGTTCTCTTTGAAGCCGCGGAGTCGATCGATCCTGCCAAGTGTGGCGGCTTCCGTCAAGACGCGTGTTGTGTCCTGGAAGGATGCTGCGGAGATGAAGCTGTCGGTCTCGAGCGCGGTTTTGGTGATACCAAGAAGAACAGGGCTTGCTTCGGCTGGTTTACCGCCTTTGGCAATGACTTCTTCGTTTTCTTTTTCGAATGCGAGGCGGTCCACCTGATCGCCCCAGAGGAGGCTGGTGTCACCCTGCTCGGTGATTTTCACCTTGCGCAGCATCTGACGAACGATGATCTCGATGTGCTTGTCGTTGATTTCCACGCCTTGCAGGCGGTAAACTTCCTGAACCTCGTTGAGGAGGTGTTCTTGGAGTTCCTGAGGTCCGCAGATGTCAAGGATTTCGTGTGGAACGACTGGGCCTTCTGTGAGTTGCTGGCCTTTCTTAACGAGATCGCCTTTGAAGACGATGATGTGCTTGTTGAGCGGAATGAGGTGCTCTTCCTCGGCACCAGTATCAGCATCTTTGACGATGAGACGGCGCTTGGCGCGGACTGTGCCACCAATTTCAACGACGCCGTCAATTTTGGCGATGTCGCAGGCATCCTTCGGACGGCGGGCTTCGAAAAGCTCGGCGACGCGTGGAAGACCACCGGTGATGTCTTTGGTTTTTCCGATCTTACGAGGTGTTCGGGCGACACGTTGTCCAGCAGGGACTTTGGCACCTTCCTTGACCTCGATGTGAGCTCCGGCTGGAATCGAGTAGCTGGCGAGCAGATTTTTTGCCTCGTCCACAACGATGATCTGCGGGTGCAAATCTTCTTTGTGCTCAATGACGACATTGCCACGAACACCTGTGGATTCGTCAATCTCTTGGCGAATGGTGACACCGGGGATCATGTCGCGGAACTCGATGCGTCCGGCTTTTTCGGTGATGATTGGAACGTTGTAAGGATCCCACTGCACGAGTGTGACGCCTTTTTTAACAGTGCTACCGTCGGGAATCGATATGACCGAACCGACAACAATGTTGTAGCTTTCGAGTTCGCGGCCGTCCTTGGCATGAAGCGTGACCGTGCCGTTTTTGTTGAGAACGACGAATGTCTTGTCCACGGTTTCCACGACTTTGAGTTCGTTGAAACGGATAGTGCCGTCGTTTTTGGCTTTGATGATTGGTTGCTTGAACGTCTGGCTCGCAGCACCGCCGACGTGGAAGGTTCGCATCGTCAGCTGGGTGCCGGGTTCGCCGATTGACTGAGCGGCAATGATGCCCACGGCTTCACCGATCTTGATCATGCCGCCTGTTGCAAGACTACGGCCGTAGCATTTGATACAAATACCGCGTTGAGATTCGCAGGTAAGTGCCGAACGAATCTTGAGTTGTTCGTGGCCGATTTTTTCCAAAGCTGCTGCAGTCTCCTCATCAACGATTTGATCTTTTTTGATGATGGCCTTGGCAGTGATAGGATCTTTGACTGTTTCGCAGGTGGTGCGGCCGATGATACGGGTCGATAGGCTAACAACCTCTTCATCACCTTCGTAGATCGGGCGAACGACGATGCCGTTTGCGGTGTGGCAGTCATCGATCGTGATGATGACATCCTGCGCGGCATCAACGAGTTTACGTGTAAGGTATCCAGAATCAGCGGTCTTAAGCGCTGTATCAGCGAGACCTTTGCGGGCGCCGTGAGCGGAGATGAAATACTCAAGCACGGTCAGACCCTCGCGGAAGTTCGCGGTGATCGGCTGCTCGATGATTTCGCCCGAAGGTTTAGCCATCTGACCACGCATACCGGCGAGCTGCTTGACCTGGGTGCGGTTACCACGCGCACCAGAATCCACCATCATAAAGACGGGGTTCATGTCGCGGCGGTTGTCGTTGTATTCCAGCGTGCGGAAGAGGGCGTTCGCAATCTCTTCACCAGTGTGAGTCCAGATATCCTGAACTTTGTTTTTGCGCTCGCCATCGGTGATGATGCCTCGGCGGTATTGTTTTTCCACCTCTCCGATTTCACGATAGGCTTTTTCGAGGAGCTGCTCTTTCTCCTTGGGCACCATCATGTCATTGATACCGATGGAAACACCTGCGCGGGTTGCTTCGCGGAAGCCGAGTTCTTTGAGGCGGTCGAGCGTTTCGACAGTGGTTTGTTGACCGCTTGTTTTGTAGCAGCGCCAAATGATGTCCGAAAGTTGTTTCTTGCCGCAGACTTTGTTGTAAAAGCCGAGAGCTTTTGGCCAGATTTGGTTGAAAATAACCCGGCCAGCCGTGGTTTCGATGACCGACTTGGTGGAATCCCCATAAACCGTTTCAATTCCATGATCGGGGTTTTTGAAGAGAATACGGGTCTGGGTTCGGATTGCACGCTCGCTCAATGCAAGTTCAACTTCGTCTGCGTTCTCAAACAGAGGCATGCGCTTGGCCTTGTCAGCGTCCTCACCGCGTGGCTTCTGCGTCAGATAATAGCAACCGAGCGGAATGTCCTGCGAGGGCGTGGTGATGGGCTTTCCGCTTGATGGCGAGAAAATGTTGTTTGGAGCGAGCATGAGCATGCGAGCTTCCATTTGCGCCTCAACAGATAGTGGCACGTGAACAGCCATCTGGTCACCGTCGAAGTCTGCATTGTAGGCGGTGCAAACGAGCGGGTGAACTCGAATGGCCTCGCCTTCAATAAGAATCGGCTCAAACGCCTGAATCGAAAGGCGGTGCAGGGTCGGAGCACGGTTCAACATCACAGGATGGCCTTTGGTCACCTCTTCGAGGATATCCCAGACCTCTGGGGTCTGGCGCTCAATCAGCTTCTTGGCGCTGCGAACCGTATGGACGTAGCCAAGCTCCTTAAGGCGACGAATGATAAATGGCTCGAAAAGAACGAGCGCCATTTTTTTAGGCAAACCGCACTGATTAAGTTTCAGCTCTGGACCGATAACGATCACCGAACGGCCAGAGTAATCGACGCGCTTGCCGAGGAGGTTTTGACGGAAGCGGCCACCTTTACCCTTTAGCATGTCGCTGAGCGACTTGAGCGGACGGTTGGCGGCACCAGTCACAGCGCGACCGTGGCGTCCGTTATCAAAGAGAGCATCCACTGACTCTTGAAGCATGCGCTTTTCGTTGCGGATGATGACTTCTGGAGTCTTGAGCTGCAGCAGCGTGCGAAGACGATTGTTGCGATTGATGACTCGGCGATAAAGATCATTCAGATCGGATGTCGCAAAGCGTCCACCTTCAAGAGGAACGAGAGGGCGAAGATCCGGCGGAATGACTGGAAGCACGTTGAGGATCATCCACTCGGGTCGTGTTTTCGATCCGGCAAAGCCTTGAACGAGTTTGAGGCGTTTTGCGAGTTTTTTGCGGAGTTGCTTACTGCGGGTCGTGCCCATGGACTCCTCAATTTCCTGCTGGACAACAGCAAGGTCCATGGATGCCAAGATTTTCTGAATCGCTTCAGCGCCCATGCCAGCTGTGAATTCTTCGCCATACTGTTCCTCGGCATCACGGAATTCCGCTTCGGTGAGCAGTTGGCATTTTTCCAGCGGTGTGCTGCCTGGGTCAATAACGATAAAATCTTCGTAATAAATGACGCGCTCCAAAGCACGCGAAGTCATGTCAAGCATGAGACCTAAGCGGGATGGCATGCACTTATAGAACCAAATGTGCGAGACGGGCACGGCTAGGTCGATGTGACCCATGCGCTCACGGCGCACGCGGGAGAGGGTGACCTCGACACCGCAGCGGTCGCAGATAACACCTTTGTGCTTGATGCGTTTATACTTTCCGCAGGAACATTCCCAGTCACGTGTTGGACCGAAGATACGTTCGCAGAAGAGACCGCCTTTTTCAGGCTTAAAGGTCCGATAGTTGATAGTCTCGGGATTTTTTACCTCTCCCTTGCTCCAGCTACGCATGGAATCCGGGGATGCCACGGTGATGGCCACCTCGTCAAAACCAACGGGTTTCGCTTCACCAACGGATTCGTTGAAGTTTAGATCTTTCATTTATGATTCGTCAGGTTGTGTCGGGTTTTGATTTCGGGATTAGGCGAGGCCTTCTGTGAGGGAGGCGGGTTGTTTGCCACCAACGCGGACATCAAGTCCGAGCCCCTGCATTTCTTTGATGAGCACGTTGAACGACTCGGGAACACCGGCTTCGAGGGCGTTGTCGCCTTTGACAATGCTCTCATAAATACGAGTGCGGCCGGCGACGTCATCCGATTTAACGGTGAGAAGCTCTTGAAGTGTATAGGCAGCTCCATAGGCTTGGAGGGCCCAGACTTCCATTTCTCCGAAGCGCTGGCCACCGTATTGGGCCTTGCCGCCGAGCGGTTGCTGGGTGACGAGGCTGTATGGTCCAACGGCGCGGGCATGGATTTTATCAGCGACCAAGTGGCCAAGTTTGAGCATGTAGATATAACCTACAACGACTTGCTGGTCGAATGGCTCGCCGGTGAGTCCATCGTAAAGTGTGGACTTGCCATTTTCGTTGATCCATGTGAAGCCCTCGACCTTCTTGGCGTCGGTAAGGAATTCGCGGATTTTGGATTCTGGAATACCGTCAAATACAGGCGTGGCCACCTTGAATCCAAGGGCTTTTGCTGCCACACCAAGGTGGGTTTCCAAAACTTGCCCCACGTTCATTCGGCTTGGAACGCCGAGAGGGTTCAGCACGATGTCGACTGGTGTTCCATCTGCAAGATATGGCATGTCTTCCTCGGGAACAATCTTGGCGACAACGCCCTTGTTTCCGTGGCGACCGGCCATCTTGTCACCGACGCTGAGCTTACGCTTGCTGGCGATGTAGACTTTAACCTGCTTGATGATGCCGGGATCGATATCATCTCCGCTCTCGATGCGGCCGAGATTTGAATCGCGATCATTTTCCAGATCAACGAATTTGTGTTCGAATTGACCAATGATCTCGTGGATTTTATTTCGGATCGGACTTGGATCGATCTCGACGTGATTGTAAACCTTAGCTAGTTTACGAAGGAGTTCTTTCGTAATCTTGCGGTTAGCCGGAATAATGATCTCTCCGGTTTGGGCATTCACGACATCCAACGGAATTTTCTCGTTGAGAAGAATATTGGAGAGCGCAGCGGTAAGTTGCTCGTGCAGTTCGTCTTTACGCTTGGCAAAATCTTCCACAATCATCTTCTGCTGCCGTTTCGACTCGGCGGGAGTCATCTTGGTGCGAGCTACCTCTTTTTTCGAGGAGACTTTCACGTCCATCACGATGCCGTAGGTTCCAGAAGGAACTGTCAAAGAGGTGTCTTTGACATCCGCAGCTTTTTCACCGAAGATGGCACGTAGAAGACGCTCTTCGGGAGCGAGTTCGGTTTCGCTCTTCGGAGTGATTTTTCCAACAAGGATATCGCCGGGTTTGACTTCAGCACCGATGCGGATCACGCCATCAGTTCCAAGGTGTTGAAGGGCCTCTTCACTGATATTCGGAATATCGCGAGTGATTTCCTCTGGCCCGAGTTTTGTATCGCGGGCGCCGATCTCAAACTCGTCGATGTGAATGGAGGTGTAGATGTCTTCCTTGACGACTCGCTTGGAGATAAGGATCGCGTCCTCGAAGTTGTAACCATTCCAAGGCATGAAGGCCACCAGAACGTTGCGACCGAGGGCGAGTTCCCCTTTTTCAGTGTTCGGACCGTCGGCAATAACATCACCTTTTTTGACAGACTGGCCTTTTTTGACGATGGTTTTTTGGTTAATGCATGTGCTCGCGTTGGAGCGCATGAACTTGCGAAGTTCGTAAACATAGACGCCGTTTTCAGGGTCGTCCTTGATCTTCTTTTTGCCTTCGGGAAGTGAACCATCTTTCGTGATGACGATCTGAGTTGCTGTAACGGAGGCAACTTTACCGTTGGAATCGGAGCAAATGACTGCACGCGAGTCGCGAGCGACGCGGGCTTCAAGTCCGGTTCCCACCAGAGGCGAGTCGGAAATAAGGAGCGGCACACCTTGGCGTTGCATGTTCGAACCCATGAGCGCACGGTTGGCGTCATCGTGCTCAAGGAACGGAATGAGACCGGCAGCCACGGAAACGAGCTGTTTCGGCGATACATCCATGTATTGGATTTTATCCGGCTCGATTTCAAGGAAATCGCCGCGATAGCGTGCAGAGACTTTCTCACCGGAAAGGTTCCCCTTCGCATCAACTATCGAATTCGCCTGGGCGATGTAGAAGTTCTCGTCACGATCACCGCTGAGGTATTCCACTTGATCGCTGACCCGACCATTTGCAACTTTGCGATATGGTGTCTCGATGAAGCCGAATTCATTGATTCGGGCAAACGTGCTCAAGGAGCTGATGAGACCGATGTTCGGACCTTCGGGCGTTTCAATCGGGCAGATACGGCCGTAGTGGGATGGATGAACGTCTCGGACTTCGAAGCCTGCACGGTCGCGGCTGAGGCCGCCTGGCCCGAGGGCTGAGAGACGGCGCTTATGGGTCAACTCGGAAAGCGGATTCGTTTGATCCATGAACTGGCTCAACTGACTGCGACCGAAGAAATCACGCACCACAGCGCTGAGCGACTTGGGATTGATGAGTTTTTGCGGCGTGATCTGATCCGTGTTGGCATCAAACAATGTCATGCGCTCGCGGACGAGACGCTCAGTGCGGGCGAGGCCGACGCGGCATTGGTTGGCAAGAAGCTCGCCCACAGTGCGAACGCGGCGGCTGCCAAGGTGATCAATATCATCCGTCATACCATCCCCCGCACGGAGGCGGACGAGGTATTTCATCGCAGCAACAAAGTCTTCTTTGGTAAGAGTGCGCTCGTTTTCGTCGACTTTGAGATCGAGTTTTTGGTTGATCTTGTGACGACCTACGCGGCCGAGATCATAACGCTTGGCGTCAAAGAAGAGGCGTTTGAGCATGCTACGTGCATTCTGAACGGTTGGCGGATCGCCAGGGCGCAGCTTGCGGTAGATGTCCTTGAGTGCTTCGTCCTCATCATGGGCCGGATCTTTTTTGAGGGACTTGATGATCGTGTCGTCGTCTTTCGTATCGACAACTTTTACGGATTTGTGACCCAAGCCGATCAACTGGCGAACGATGGCCGTGGTAAGAGGTTCAAAGGCGCGACCGACAGTGATCTCGCCATCACGGATATCAGCGATCAGAACCTTAGTAGCAATTTCCTCTTCGTCGAGTTTTTCGCTGAGTTTGAGGTCCTGAGTTTTGTAAAAGAGATTGATGATATCCTCGTCCGCAGGGAAGCCCACGGTGCGGAGGAATGTGGTGGCCAGAAATTTACGGCGACGTTTGCGGCGGTCGAGATAGACGTAGAGGAGGTCTGTGGTATCGAACTGAACTTCGATCCAGGATCCACGGTCGGGAATGATGCGAAAGCCGTGGAGGATTTTTCCATTGGCGTGCACGGAGGTCTCGAAGCAGATGCCAGGTGAGCGGTGCAACTGGGAGACGACAACGCGTTCGGCCCCATTGATCACAAAGGTGCCTTGGGGAGTCATGAGAGGAAGCTCGCCCATGTAAACTTTTTCTTCCTTCGTGCTGCGTTCGTCTTTGTAACGGAAGGTCACATAGAGCGCAGCACTGAAAGACTGCCCCTCACGTTGGGACTCGAGAGCGGACATTTTGGACTCACCGAGCTCATAGCTCACGAAGTCGAGCGAGGATTTGTCCTCGAAGCCAAAAATAGGGAAAAATTCGCGGAAGACAGCCTGCAAACCGATGTCGCGGCGCTTGCTGGCAGGGACATCCTTTTGAAAGAACTCGTTGTAGGAGTTGACCTGCAATTCGATGAGGTTTGGTGGCTCGATGGCCTCTGTCAATTTTCCGAAATGAATGCGTTCAGACATGTTTTTTTACGGTGCCGCGGGTTGTTTGGCCTAATCCAAGGCCGTGGTCATCATTCTCTTCGCGAAAGCAAAAAACTCCGTGACCGGACAATTCTGGATTTTTCCAGATGACCCGATTGCGGATGCTGAAATGCTTTGTGTTGGCGAAGGAGCAGATGGTTGTTTTTTTTGCTGCGAAAGCGAGCGTGTGAAAATAGCTAAACCCGCAGAGAGGTCAAGAGATATTCTAGACCTCCCTGCGGAGTTTGAAACTGGCTTACTTGATTTCGACCTTGGCGCCGGCGGCTTCGATCTTCTTCTTGATCTCAGCAGCTTCTTCCTTGGTGACGCCCTCTTTAAGGGACTTTGGAGCGCCTTCGACGAGGGCTTTAGCCTCGGCGAGACCGAGTCCGGCCACAGCGGCGCGAACTTCTTTAATGACGGCGATCTTGTTGGATCCGGCATCGGTGAGGATGACGTCGAAGGAGGTTTTCTCCTCAACTGGTGCAGCAGCGGCTCCACCGGCTGGGCCTGCAGCGGCTACAGCGACGGGAGCAGCAGCGCTGACGCCCCATTTTTCTTCGAGTTGTTTGACGAGGTCAGCAATTTCAAGGACGGTGAGTCCGCTGAGTTGATCGACGAGTGCGGTTGTATCTGCCATATGGTGTATTTGTGTTTTGGTATCGTCGTATCCCGAGGCATCGGGAAGTTTGAGTCAGGAAGCCGCCTGACCGACAAGGAACCGGTTGTGTTTTCTTGTTGTCCATCCCCTCGCCTTTCGGCGTGGCGATGAAATTTTTCTTTTTGGAATTATTCGGCCCCGGCGAGTGCGTCGCCTTTGGCTTTGAGCACGCGCGCCAGGCTGGCGGCGGGTTCGTTGAGGATGCGAACAAACTGGCTGGCTGGAGTCTGAAGCAGACCGAGCAGCTTGGCGCGGAGGACGTCCTTGCTTGGCAGGTCGGCGAGTTCGGCAACTTGCGCAGCACTGAGTGCGGCATTGTCGAGAACACCGGCGCGGACTGTTGGTTTCTTGAACTCGGCAGCAAAGGATTTGAGAACTTTAGCTGCGGCACAGATATCCGTTTCGCCAGTGACCATGGCCGTCTGACCCGCAAGCGAGTCGGAGAGTTCGGGCATCTTGAGCTCCGTGGCAGCAATGCGAAGGAAGGTATTCCTCACAACGCTCATGCGGGCACCAGCGTCAGCGAGACGGGTGCGGAGATTTTCAAAATGCGGCACCTTCATGCCGGTGAAGTCAACGACAAGCAGGTAAGGTGAAGCTTGGAGCTTCTCGCGGATGTCGGAAACGATGAGTGTTTTCTCGGGTCTCATGGAATAAAATGCTTAGTTTTTGAGGTAGGGTGCAGGATCCACGGCGAGACCGGGGGACATCGTCGCGCTGAGAGTGATGGCGTTGACAAATGCGCCCTTGGCTGTTGCGGGGCGGGCCTTGACGACTGCGTCGATGACAGCGGCACCGTTTTCCGCGAGGGCTTGTGGTTCGAAAGAAAATTTTCCGACTGGGACGGCGATGTTGCCGTTTTTGTCGAGCTTGAATTCCACGCGACCGGCTTTGACTTCCTTGACCGCTTTTGCAGTGTCGTCGGTGACTGTGCCGGTTTTTGGATTTGGCATCAGGCCGCGAGGTCCAAGAACACGTCCGAGTTTGCGGACTTCAGCCATGGCTGCGGGTGTGGCGATAGCGACATCGAAGTCGGAGAAACCTCCAGTGACTTTTTTGATGACATCTTCGAATCCGACGATTTCGGCTCCAGCTTCCTTGGCCGCTTCGGCAGCTTGTCCGGTTGCGAAAACCAATACACGAACATTTTTACCACTGCCATTTGGGAGCGGGCAGGTGCCACGCACCATCTGGTCGCTCTGCTTGGGGTCAACGCCCAGCTTGAAAGAAAGTGTCACAGTCTGATCGAACTTCACAGCGGGAAGTGTCTTCAGTGTGTTGATCGCATCGGCCAGTGCGTATTTTTTGTTGGCCTCGACTTTGGCTGCCGCTTCGCGGTAGCGCTTGCTTCGTTGTTTTTGCATGGAATGATTGCAGTGCAAACGACCGTCCGGTCTCCTGCGGTTGAGTTTCTCCCGATTTCGGGAGGCAAGAAGTTAGAGAAGTTGGAATGATTGTCAAATTAAAAAAAATAAAAAATTGACTGGGCTGCGATCAACCGTATTTTCCGCAATCCGCTCTTTCAACCAAGAGAAGATACTTTACCCATGAAAGCCCAATACATCGACGAAGCCTCCAAATTGATTCCCGAGTCGCAGGTCCTCATCAACATGGTTTCACGCCGTGTGCGCCAACTCAACGCTGGGAGCCGTCCGCTCATCGACGTCGATCCGGGCACGGGCCTCGCGGACATCGCGCTTCAGGAAATCGCCCAGGGCAAGGTGATCGTCACGCCGGAGTTGGCTGAGGCGATCTAATCGGCTCTTGGCGGCCCTCAAGCCGCATCCATGTCCTCCGAAATCACAACAAACAGGAAGGCCTTCCGAGACTACAGTATACTCGAAAAATTCGAGGCTGGCGTTGAATTGAAAGGCACGGAGGTCAAGTCGCTCCGGGCAGGTTTTGTTTCCATGCAGGGAGCATTCGCCCGCATTCAAAACGGAGACCTCTACCTCTTCGACTGCGCGATTCAGCCTTACGAGCGCGCGAGTCACGAGCAGCATGAGTCCAAGCGCCCGCGCAGGCTTTTGCTTCACAGGGCGGAAATCAACAAACTCGCTGGGGCCGTCGATCGCGAGGGCCTCACCATTCCCGCCCTGCGGATGTATTGGAAAAAAGGCCGCGTCAAAGTGGAAATCGGCCTCGGCAAAGGCAAGCTCGCCTCTGACAAGCGTCAGGATTTGAAGAAGCGAGTCGAAGACCGCGAGGCGGCGAGGACTGTGGCAGCATTCAACAAGCGCGGCCGCTGAGCCTCATCCAGAGCCCGATAGCGGGCGCTGGTCAGACCAACTGGTGACTCTCCGGTTGCATCACGACCTCGCTTAACACCAAATGCGGCGGCGCATCGATCGCCTGTAAAATCAAGTCCGCAGCCGTCGCGACGGGAATCATTTTTTCACGCTGAACAGCCATTTGAATCTGATCCCAGAAAGGCGTGTCGATACCTCCGAGATGGAAGAGACAAAATCGCAAACCGGAGCGCTGATACTCCTGGGCGAAGCATTTGATCATCCCAGTGAGCGCATATTTGCTGGCGACATAAGCCGAAGCATTGCGCATGGGAGCCTTGCCCAGAATGCCGGGGATCGTGATAAACAGCCCCTTCTTAGCAGTCGCCATCGCTTTGCAGGACTCGCGGGCGAGGAGAAATGCCGCACGCGTATTCACATTCATGACTTGCGTGAACTCCGCATCCGTGGTGTCGGCAGCTGGCTTGATGAGGCCGATCCCGGCACAATGAATGACCACATCGATGGAACCCATCTCGGAAAGAGCAGAGGTAACAAGCTTCTCTGCCGCTCCAGAAGAGGTGAGATCACCAGCAAAAAATGGCGCGTTCAAACCAAGAGCTTTAAGTTTTTCCTCAGAGCGTCCGCTCAAAAAAACCGAATCTCCACGAACCGCGAGGCGTCCCGCCAGTTCAGCTCCCACGCCGCTCGAGGCGCCTGTAATAAGAATATTTGCCATATCAATTTTACGCGCCGTGATGCTGCGGCGATGCAAGTTTTGTCTGAAAGAAAAATTCTCCAAACCCGCTGCTGGCTCCTCTGGACACGATCAAGCTGGGGGCCTGAGGAGATCACCCCATAGGCGATGGAGGTCGGCGGCAAGCATTCTGGGCAGATGAAAACTCTGCCCCTTTTTGGAAAGCGATTCCTGTGCGGTCTTCTCGCAGTGATTTTGTTGATAGGGATTCTGCCGCATGCTGAGGCAGACGCACCGAACGAAATCGAACGAAAAGCCCGGGGCGCTCTGAGCCGCCTCTTCAGGCACAACCGACTGGCTGCAGAGTCTGTGGATCGCGCCTACGCAGTTCTCGTATTTCCAGATACCAAAAAACTCGCACTGGGAGTCGGTGTGGAAACCGCCACGGGTGTTCTTTTCCAAAAAATGAAAGCGCTGAGTTTTTACAACCTCAGCGGCCTTTCATTTGGACTGGAACTCGGAATCCAGAAATTTGGGTATGCGATTTTTTTCATGAGTGAAGACGCTCTGGACTATCTCTACGACTCCCGAGGATTCGAAATCGGCAGCTCCCCGAGCCTCGTCATCGGAGATGGAATTTTCTCCCATTCCACTTCCACAACAAACACACGACCAGACATCCTCACCTTCGCATTCAGCAAGACTGGACTCATGTTAGATGTCGGCGTGCATCTCGCGAAGGTCACAGAATACGAGCCAGGGGACTGAAAAAAACAAGCCTCGGCAGAGGTCACGAATGATCAGCCGGCGAACCAGATTACCATGCAGATTCCCTCCTATCTCACGCCGCCGTTTCCCGACAATGGCACATTCCTCGAGGCCCGGGGCACGCTGAGCCAGTGCACAAGCTTTGAGCAAAGTCCCAACAAGGTCGGTGGGTCTTGTATTTTTCGGGGAACGAGAGTTCCCGTCCGCGCTTTGTTTGAAACCTCGGAAGACGGAGCCTCTGTGGACGAATTTTTGGAGTGGTTCCCCGGCGTTTGACGCGGCCCAGTCGAAGCCGTCTCGGAATATGCCTCCGCAAACCTCGAAGAACCCTTCGCGGCGTGAAAATCCTTTTTGACCAAGGAGCCGGGTTCCAGATTTCCCAATCTTAGGAATCCGGAAATACGAACAAGGCTACCACCCTACGCAGAATTTCCGAGACTCTCTCAGAACTAAGTTGCCCAGCAATCGAAAGAAAGATTCCACCACTGGCGGTGAATAACTTTGATGGCCTTGCATAACTCACCAAGCGAAGTCCTCCCAACTCAAAATCTGAATCTCTCAGCTCCACCGCAGCCGAATCAGCATATGCCTTGCTGGTAATTTGACATAAAATCCAATCGCCCATTCCAGCATTTGCCAAAATGACAGCAGGCCGAATTTTCGACTTCGAGAGATCCGTGAACGGAAACGGTAGTAGGATTATTGATCCGATTGAAGGTGAATCCATGCCGCGTCTTCCTCCGGCTTGTTCCAGTCCACGGCCAATGAATCCTCACTTAAAATTGCGCAATCACCCGCCAAAACACCCTGACGCATCTCCATCCACGCAGCTAAAATGCGAAATTCCGGAGCAGGCAATTTGTCAATCGCTTTCTCGATTTCCATGACTGTGCTCATAAGTCTCCTATCGGCTTTTTGACGGCAAGAGACAAGTTTTTTCGGGTCATTTCTTGTAGCGGCTGTCTATGACTGCCAAGGATTTCCCCTCCCCCGGAAGAACTGCAAAAACTGACACCCACGGCCTTTCTTGAACTCGATTTTTAGGAAAAACCAAGCCCGTTACCACATCACGCCGTAGTCTCGCGGCGCGAAGAGGAACCGCCACAGCGCTCACTGCGCCCAAGCCTCTCAGAGGCCCAAATATCAAGGATTACTGCCCGACCCCTTTGACTCGAGATCCGGTAAATCCAAGAGGGCAAAATTTGAGAGTCCGCAACACAGAGGTTCAGCATTCGTAGGAATCTCCGTTTGCCTCACAGCCCGCCTTCGAGAGAGTCCGTTGGAGGGATGGTCTCCGTGCCGTCCCACTTTAACCAGCAAGGCTGAGCCCTCATTGGGATCCCATGTCATTCTGAGGAATATGTTTGTGATTTTTGAAAGAAAATGCCGCCTGCCCCAGTTTGCTTCACTTCAGACTGTCTTTTGAGATTGGCCAAAATCTCCCCGTAATAGCCCATCAAAAGATAGATCCTCATCCAGATCAGGCCAATGGAGACCAAAAGGAGAAATTTCCACATTGTTCAATTGCGTTGGAGTCCCCTTTGCGAGTCGCGGATTTTCTTTTGCAGGAAATCTTACCTCCACACCACTTTCCATTTTTATAATGATGAGTGGTGATGAATAATAAACTTTTTTTGCTTTATCAACCAATGTGTTCATTCCATTTTTGTATAATAAGACTCTTGTTCTCTTCGGCAAGCTGCTGTGCTTTATTGAGATCCTTTATTTTGAATCCCTGAGATTCTCGCAACTCCACTTCTTCCTCGACATCGAAAATTGCCTCTGCTCCTGCTTTGCGCACATGGACATGAATAGGGCGATGGTCATTGCTGTAAAATGCAAATCGAAAACCATCTTTTTCAAAAACCAGTGGCATTTCGATTGAGTTAAACGAATCTTAATGAAAGCGCAATCAATTTTTTACTCCGTCCTATCGGCCTCCGAACCTCCAGTTAATCGAATCTCAATAGTTCTTTCGATAGCCTCACGGTTGACATTTTATAGCGTCCGTTGGAGGGATGGCCTCTGTGCCGTTCCACTTTAACCAGCAAGGCCGAGCCCTCATTGGGATCCCATGTCATTCTGAGGAATATGTTTGTAATTTTTGAAAGAAAATGCAGCCTGAGCCCAGTCTCCCCAGAAGAACTGAAAAAACTCACACCCACGGCCTTTCTTGAACTCGATTTTTAGGAAAAACCAAGCCACTTACCACATCACGCCGTAGCCGCGCAGCGCAAAGGAGGACCACCACAGCGCCTGCGGCGCAAGCCTCTCACGGAGCAAAGACACGAAGAAAAGTTCTCGACCGGAACGCCGACGTCCTCGTCGGCATCAGCAACTTTCTGCGATGACTCTACGGCAACCCCGCCAAAGCCAATGCGTCAAAATGCGAGGCCAATTCTTGCGCTTGCTGGATTCAAGCGCCTGCTAGCGTGATTAAATATCAAAAATTAATGCCCGACCCCTTTGATTCCGAAAACGAAACGCGAGTGGTGGCAAAAAAAACTCGAAGGCAATTCCGCCCGCGACAAACGCCACACTGCCGCCCTGCGGTGCCTTGGCTGGCGCGTTTTGACGATCTGGGAATGCCAGACGGAGAGGCCTGAAAAACTCAGATGCCGTTTGGCAGGGCTGCTTTCTGATTAGCAGTGAAAATCTCGTGCAGACTCAAAATTACCGGCTCCCCGCCAAGTTTTTTCACGAGGCCTGACACGGGCACCTGTGAACACTCGATCGCATCGCCCAGTTCAAGCAGGTAGTAATAGGCCGCGCCGACTTTGGCAGGCTTGCGCTTGGTGAGCCGAGCGATTTCGTCGGCCCCTTCCAGCTTCATACTTTTCACTTCCGCGAGCCAGGGCAGCGTTTTAGTCCGGTTGTGGCCGATGAAATACTTTGCGTGGAAGACCGGCCTTTCGTAGTTGCGGGTGGCACCGCTTTTTTTGTCCACGGCGTAAAAGTAAAACCTCCCCTGGTGCCGAACGAATCCCTCTTCGTTAGGCCGCACATATCCCAGCAAACACGGCGCATCAGCCATGGGCGTGGAAACGGCGGGCGGCTGTTGTTTTTTCGCTCCAGAGGCAGGCGGAGTTTCCTGAAGAGTTGTGTGGGTCCAGTGGCGGATTCGGTAGTCACGGCTGAATTTGTTTTCGTGGTGCGCCAGGACATCCGCCATGAAGTCCGCCAGCACATTCTCGCACAGTTCGCGGGTATCGGCATCGCCGGGGCGCACTCGAAAAGCCCCCACTCCTGGAATCACCTCCTCATAGCGGGGGAAGTCCTTGCGAAGCGTCTCCGCATCCCGGCCCGGATACAAAACATACGAGCCCGCCGTGCGGCGGATCGCATCGTTGTAGGTGTGCATTTTGTAGAGGTCGCCCCGCTTGTAGGTATCCGTGGATTTCGTGAGAGCGCGCTCTTCGTCAAGGGCCTCCGCGGTTTCCTTCTCGACGCCGAGAGCCTCCTCCACCGACTCGATCCGGAACTTGGCATCGAAGTGCAAATACCCGATGCGACCTTCCAATTCAGCGGCATTCTCCGCAGCCAGCCCGTTCGCGGAGGATTCGGCATATGAGGCGGGAAAAAATGCCAGTGTGTAATCCGGCCTGAAGTGCCGACTGTAACTCCCCGAGGCCAGCGGGTCGCGCACAGGTGAGAAAGTCCGGTTGTAGTAAAGGTGCACGCAGAGCTCGCCGCCATCCGGAGCAGTCCACAGGTAGCGGCTCAGCGATGCCTTGGACTGCGCCAGATTCACCTGCATGCCTCCTCTTTCCGAAGTCGTGACAAAAGGCAAAGCCCCATCCCCGCCGTGCTCGCCATGGCGAATTTCCCGCATCCCAAGCCGCTCTGCGAGCAAACGGCGCAGCACAAAATACAGCCAGAACTCATACAGCGTCGCCGCATCGCGGTTCGTGCCATCGTAGGCATCGTCCCTGCCCGGCCAGTCCAGTTTTGCTGCCGCCTCCAGCATCAGCCACGCCCCGAGGATTTCGCGGTAGCCTCCGCGCTTTTGGAGTGTTTGGTTTTCCAACGGCAACCGGCGGAGAGGTGAGACATCTGAGAAGAATGGTCTTGTGAGGAAAACATCCAGCGTCTCCCGCATCTCCAGCGCCTCCATCCAGGCCGTGCCGCGCGCGCCGTCGAACTCAGCCAGCACCTCGTTGCAGACTCCCGCAAAGGCCTCCAAGGCGAATTTGACGAACCGGTTCGGAGCCGTATCGAAGGTCTCGAACCTCCGCTCATGGCGGAGTTCTTCCGGCGACAGTCCATTCACTTGGAAAAAACCTTCAGGTGCCCCGCGCACCCAGCCCCTTGCATGGCGCAGGGGATCGGACGCAAAGCTCGGCGAGTTTGCAGAAGCCGACGGTCTCCACTCGCGCTCCGTCCTCAAGGCCACATGAGGCCGGCGTCCCATCTCCTCCAGATAAACCCCCAGCCGCTGCTCCCCGAGCACATGGCGCAGGAAGAGAAATTGCTCCAACAAAGTCCGCCGTCTTTGCTCGGGATCGGCCCCTATCTGGAAGCTCGTCGGGCTGTCCCACTCCAGGATCAGCTGTTGGCAATGCTCCGCGATGTCATCCACCATCGCCCGATACTCGCCATGGAAATCCAGCTTCCGCGTCTGGATTTCGAAACGCACCGCCTCCCGATCCCCGACACGAATCTCCGCCGTCCCGAGATAATTCGACACCCGGAAACTTCCCTCAGGAGGCTTGCCATGCAATGTCCGACCGCTCCATACCGCCTTCCGGCGCGCCGACCCGCCTTTGAGCGTGCTCGCGATATCCGCTTGCGCCAACTCCCCCGCACCTTCGCCGACAAGCATCCACTGGTAGGAAACATTTTCAAAAAGCACGAGAGCCTGCCCGCCAGCGACACCAGTGCTATATCGGATCGGCGTCTTTGCCGTGGCAGACTGGTTCACATGGCGCTGCGCCCGGAAGGCCAAAGGCGGCGCTGGACTCGCAGAAAGATCGAATCTTTCCGGCTCCTCCACGCTCTCGCCCCAGAGCAAAAGACCAAGCCCCCCGCCCAGCTCGATCTCGATCGAATCCAAGTTGAGGGGCGTGTCGGGCATCCCTGCGGATTATTGGATGAAGCTCACGAATTGATCGCGACGCACCACATCGACCATTGCGCAGAGTTTTTCATAGCTCCTGCGAAAGACTGCGGAGTCCACCGGCTTTACTGGATTTGTTTGGAACCTTTCCGGCACTTTCGCCCCCTTGGGCGGCACAATGGCTTCCTCGCAATACCAGGCCAACTTCACCAGCAAGCCCTCCAGACGCCGTTTCGAGCCATTTAATTTCGGCAGGATTTTTTGGAGAATTTGATCATCAAAAACAAGGCGCCAATCCCACCCATCGGGACCCCCTGCGACTGCATAGTCCACGCGCAAGTAGCGAAGAATCTCGTTCACCGTCCGGAAGCCGAATTCCAGCCGCTCCGCTTCCAGGATTTGGAACACATCCTTCAATGCCGCTTGGACTTCATCCAACGAGGGAATCTCAGGGAGCGTTCCCCCGCGGGCATTCCTCGAAAGCGCCAGGAAAGCTGCACCGAAGCTTGGATCCGCAGGCGTCACATCCGAAACCCCGGAGCTGCCCGCATCGAAAAAATCCTTCAACCCGCCAAGCCCTGTGCGGAATTCCAGCACATTCGCCCGATCGAGCACCTTGGGCGAAAACATGTAGGTCGTCTCGTCCACATTCACCGTTCCGATCACGAAAAGATTGTCGGGCAGGCACACTTTTCCTTCCACCTTGGGCTCTCCACCGGCCTCCGTGGGCAATTTCGTAGCCCCTTGCCCGACTGTGTGGAGCAAAAGCTCCTGGGATTGGGACTCCATAGCCGAGAGGAAATCGGCAAAATACCGTTCCACATGCGACAAGTTCATCTCATCCAAGATCAGAAAATGTGGCTTCGGCTGATTTTCCACGGCCCTCAGGATCAGATTCAAGATCGGCGTGCTTTGATACACGGGCGGGGAATCCGGAGCGGCCGAGGCTTTCTGCAAATGGTTCACGAAGCCCAGCACACTCCGGTTGTCAGACCAATCCGAACCCACCGGAACCAGGGCATAGTCCAAGGAATCATTGCCACAAATCCAGCGTGCAAAAATTTCAGCGAGCTTGGTTTTGCCAGTTCCGCTGTTGCCAGTCAAAATAACAAATGGCTTGGCAGCCAAAGAATTAAGAAATCGTTCGTGGTCCATTTTGATTTTTGGAGGTGATGAATCCGCATTCCGTTAGTGCTTTTTTAAAGCCAATTGGCAGATTTGGATAAAGCTCCTTCATTTCCGATTCACTAGCAGAGTGATATTTCTTAAATTTCAAAAATGCATTCTTAATTTGATTTCTAACAGTATCATTTCCATACAGACACTTGATAATCTCATCAATAAAACCAGAATAATCTATTCTTAGACCCAGGGCAGTAGCAGCAACCGGCTGAAAAGGATCGGTCCTAGAAAGGCCTTTATAGCATCCAAATTCATTTTCTCGGATGCCTTTATCTGCTAAAATAAAAATTTTGAGCTTTTCCTTGGATTCGTCACTTAGCTCTCGACGGCTGTTGATAGCCAATTCAACTTTTTCAACCACTGCATTTGGGATTGGATTCCTTTTTTCCTCCCCAAAAGGCTTTACTTCACTGGCTGTCAGCGCAGCCTCTCTTTTGACTTCGTTTAGATATTTAACATATTCATCATATGCAGTATAAAGAGATACTGCAAATGCACACTTTATAAGAAGCGAGTCAACAACATGTATGGATTTTGAAGCCCCTTCGCTTGTCGATGTTTTTAGCTTTATTAAGTCAGTTTTTACAACAAATCCCTTACCCCAGATATTTCCAAATGATTGCTTAATATCTTTACTGAGATAAATCTCATCATCTAGTAAATCAATTTCATTGCTTATATTTGATAAGGAATCGATTTCAAATTTGATATTTGGAAGTTCAATCATACTCAAAATATTTCAGGTTCAAGCGCACTTAAAGTTCCTATGACAGGTTTTTTTTCAGAAATAGACTTAATAATTTGAGCAGCAATTGACTGGATAACAGGAACTGCCACAGAGTTTCCAAACTGTTGGTAGGCATAGCGCTTGGAATCATGGAATTCGAACTGATCGGGAAAGCCTTGGATACGAGCGCATTCTCGCGGCGTGAGAATTCTCGGATTTTTGCCTTTTTGTGCGATTAACACTTCACTGCCATCCTTCCAATACCTTGCAGATATCGTGCTGACGTAGTCGCTTTGCTCGTCGAACAAAGAATAGCCAAAACCATTCCCCTTCTCGCGGTGTTCTTTAAGGCGGCGCTGGTGACCACTCCACATTGCATCAGAGATTGTGAATTTTTCATCTGGGTTTTCTTCGAGATACCCACCTAGCTTTTGCCGCTCGTTCAGTTTTGGAGCTTGTGGAAATTCAAAGTGAATTGCCTCAGAAAAAGCAACGATGAATATTCTCTCTCGGTTTTGAGGAACACCAAAATCGTAAGCTCTTAAAACCTTTGCATATACTTTATAACCGATTTCCTTGAGCGAATTGCAAATGACGGAAAAGGTTTTACCCGAATCATGTGTCTTTAATCTTTTGACATTCTCCAAGAAAAGCACCTTGGGACGGCGTTCTTTTGCGATTTTAAGGATATCAAAAAAGAGGGTTCCCCTTGCATCATCAAATCCTCTCTTGAGACCGGCTTGAGAAAACGGCTGGCAAGGAAACCCACCGCAGAGAACATCATGCTGAGGGATTCCATTTAACAGCAAATCGCCACCCTCCTTTGACTGTGTAAACTGCGTAATGTCTCCAAACGGCACTTCACCGTAATTTTTCGAGTAGGTTTCTTTAGCTTTGGAGTCCCATTCCGAGGTGAAAATACACCTGCCGCCTACCTCCTGCATGGCTATGCGAAAACCACCGATTCCAGCAAAAAGGTCGATGAAAGTGAATTTTGGCTTAGCCTCCGGCGGTAATGACAGGTCGGAAAAATCGATATGAACTGGTCTCGGGTGCGAGCCCTCTTCTGGAAGACCTGATGCCGCGTTTCGCGAGGCGAGGAGGCAATAGCGTCGAAGTAACCCAAGCCATTTGTCGCGGTAGGACTCATCAAGGAGAATCGGAGCTTCTTTGGGCGACTGAAGCCAATGCGAAACGATCGCTGGCAACTCGTCCTTGACGACCCCTTTGAAATCCGACCAGCCCTCTGCCGCAACGATCAAGCGATAAGCTTCGCGATGGTTGATGACCAGGGAACCGGCAAAAGGCGTCTGGAACTTCGCAACTCCATTTACCCGCAAGGCGCGGCGCGGCGTTTTCGCATCGACCACTTCCTGGTCGGCTGAATTCCCGGGAGCTTCAGTTTGAGTCATGGTTTTTCTTTCGGTAAGGCGTGGGCTGTTCGGCAAGGCTCCAGAGTTGCGGCTGGTGAGTGTCCTCGCAAAGGCCTCTTGCAGCCTGTGTGAACCACTCCTTGAGCGTGCTCCCGCGCAATGCGAGAGCCGAGTAAACTTCTTTTTTGAATTCCGGATCGATGTCGACGACGATCCGGCCCGATGATCCTTGAGGCATGGCGGGTCACGTTACATAGGTTATGTGACATGGGAAGATTTTTTTAGGACTTATTCGATCCCATACATTCGCAGGAGCAAATCTTCAGAAATCCCGAAGCGTTCACGCAATGCGGGCCGGCGGCTGAAAAGGCGGCACAGAATCGGCTCCACAAAAGAGTCTGTGCCATGGTGCAAGGCGCGATGGGCCTGGGGGCTGAGGCAGCAAAGATTTTCGGGATCGTTCAAATTCAGCTCCTTCTCATTGAACTGCTCTTGCTGCTTGAGAGGAATGAGGTGGTGAACTTCCAAATAGCGTTTCCTTGTGGCCCTGGAGTCGAAGGCATCGCCATCCATTCCGGCTTCGCAAGCATAGCCCGCTTTTTTGAGGCAAGTTTGTATCTGCTTCTTCGGGCGTGCCCAAGCCTTGCGCTCCGCGAGAGTGAGCTGCTTGGGTGGTTTATTAAGGAGGGCATTTAAATTCTGTTCTTCGTCCTCGGGCCGGAGGAGTTTCTTTTTTTGTGGAAGAAAGATTTTCTCCGGACGAACGATCCCCGCTGAACGCGAGCTGATGACCGGAACCGCTCCCGAAAAATCGATCATTAAAATGCTGTTTCCTTTCACTGTGTATCCTGAACCGGATTTTTTCTTGAGATAGAGGCGCATTTCTCTTCTGGGCCTGTTTCTCATACAAAGCTTTAGTGAGATCGTCTCTCCCGTGTCTTTTCTAACGAAGGTCTTATAGAATCTGGGGTCGCCTTCGGCATGCTTAACCTCATGATGAAGCGGTCCAAATTGCGCTTCAATGGTGGATCTGTTGCCCTCTCGGATAGTAATATGTCCTTTGTCAGCTTCAGCTTCAGTTATGTGTCTTTCGAAGAATTTTTCGAGAGGAATGGCAGTGGCTTTCTTTGGCATAATATTCTTTCTATTATATGTTAGTGAAAGTGAAATGGGGCAGGCATTAATTATTGATATTTAGGCTACTGCGAATCTCTTTCAGTAGCAATTCAAGCGTATCATTGTGCATGGCATTTTCAATTCAGAAAGCATTTTTTTGACAGAATCGGGCAGAGCGAAGAAAGACTGCTGGAAGCAGCCCGTAGGGTGAGCGGAAGCGAGTCAATTACGGGATTAGAAGGACGGGAGATGATGGATTTTGAATATTGAATTGTGGATTGGCTGTCCTCATACGCGCTTCGCTGCTCCGGCGGGACAAGGTAGCTGGTGGCGGGTTGATGCCGATGGGGACATCGGCGTTCCGGAGTTGGATTCAGAAATCAGCATTGATCATTCAAAATTTAGAATCTGCGCTTCGTTCATGGCGCTGATGTGAGTGATTTCACGATATCGAGGAGGCTTCCGGAGAGTTTTTGAATGCGGAGGTCTATGGGAGCAAGTAGACCGTCAGACATGAGAATGAGGTTGCCTCGGTGGGTGTCGGAAATGGCGAGTCCATTTTCCGGATCGAAAAAATGCGGTCTCTCCATCCGAACTGAAGGGTTTCCAGCCGTTGCCAATGAAAAAATCCCTAATCTGGGCCTCACTCGTTGCGGGGGTGCCAGCGATGGCAGGCTGGTCAATGATCAATCTGTTGCCATCCGGGGTTGGCACAACACCGAGGAAACGGACCTGATCGGCGAAGAATGCGTTGTGAAGCAGCCATCGCTCCAGATAGTCAATGGGCGAGGCCTTTGATTCCTCGTCTGGGCGATAGACCACACGCAGGCCGAAAAAGCCCGGCCATGTCGCTTTCAGGAATGTTCCGTGCGCTTCACGAAACCAAACTTGGTGTTCGTTGCCTTCGTCCGAAGGCGGGAGGCTCAGCTCTGATGGAGCGGATGGGAGGAACCAACCTTGCTCGTTGGCGACTTCGTTGAATATGCGGAGTTCTTCTTGGTAATGGGTATGACCGCCTTGAATGCGGCTAACTGCTTCAAGGCGTCCACGGAGCGTTTCAATACATGCTTCGAGCGGGATTCGCTCAGGGTTTGCGTGGTCCACATGGAATGACATTAAGGTTGCTGGTTGGGTTGTTTCAAGTGGGAATCTCTGCATGACGCAAGGGCAAATGTGAGGAGGAAGAGATTCAGATGCTGCATTCCTGCAAGAGCACATGAGCTGGGATTCCCAGACCGCGGTGAAGCGAGCGGATAGCGCCTTGCACCTCTGCCGCGAGGCGATGAAAACGATGTTCCTGTTGTCGTGTCATTTTGACATTTTCTGAAGGTGTGTTCTGGTGGATGTGGAGTTCGCCGCCTGCTGGCCAGAGTCCTGTTTGTCAGGCTCCCCAGATGCAACGGCGAATTCCTTTTTCTTTCTTGGCATTGCAGACGGCGCGTTCGCGCCTGAGGCTTGGGTCGGCAACGGCGTGCCATCCCTTCCATGGAATCATGTGGTTTCGCTGCAATCGCGGTTGAGTGTCTTTCACGGTCGAGACGACCATGCCCCCTTCTTTCTTTCACTGCGTCCCGGCGGCTCTGCGTGAGGTTTGGGTTCATGGACCTTTCTTAATTTGCAGTTCCTTCTTGGCGGGAGTGGTCCAGATGTCACGGTAGTTGCCAACGCTTGGTGAGACGATGGCGATGGCTTGCGGCGGCGGGGTATTGCTGTCGAAGAATTCGGTGTTTATCGCACCATCAGGCCAGCGGGCGCGGAAGCGCTGGGTGCGCTCTCCATTTGAGGGCCAAGAGTAGTGGCTGGCATACGCCGAGAAATCCGGCGTGAGCGAGATGGTGATCGGCGCGGTGCCAAGGACATTGCCGTTCCAATCCACCAGCGCGCCTGGTGGAGCAGTCTGGATCTGGATTTCCTGTGGCTTGGGCTGTGCGCGCTTGACCTCTGGCTCGGGCTTCTGCGTGGCGGCGCACGCGCTGAGGAGCAGGGCAAGAAACAGCAGGGTGATAGAGTTCATGAAAATGGCGTGTGGCGCGGCGTGGAGTGTAACGGGGCGTCGTCAACGCCAGCAGGAAACAAGGGCAACTGCATTTGCAGGTCCACTATGGGTGGTTCCTCTGGCACAAACGGCTCGCGGAAGCGAAGTGTCCTCGGGGCGATTTCCGGGTTATCAAACAGCGAGATTTCCAAGCCTGCGCGCGTCACATGGGTGCGACCAATCCAGATGCCCATGGGAGCCACCACGATCTCGATGATGTCGGATTGTTCGGCATCTCGAAAATAGGTCTGGAGGAGCTTTTTCAGCTTGGAATGGCGGAGGAAGCACACGCCGGCCGACTCGACAATGGCCTCACAACCCGCTTCGATATCGCCGCAGGAGAGGGTGACAAAGCCGCCCGATGCCTCAATGCGCAAAAGCGGGTGCGGGGCTCCGCAAGCCTGGAGCAATCGAATCAACGAAACGCGTGGCACGAGGAATCTCATGCTCAATCGAAGAGGATGTGGGTATTCATCTGGCTGGGTGAATACCAGACGATGCCGTGCTCTGTTTTCAGAATCTGGCGCATACGGCCCCAAACATCGTGGCAGCGGCCCATGCCGACGATTGGCGACTCTTTTTCGGCACGGCGCTCGACTTCTCGCATGATCGGCTTGATCTCCGGGGCGTCCTCGATGGGATCATGGAGTGGGCCTTGCGGGTCGTTTAGGCACTGGTAGGTGCGGGCTTTTTTGATCCGGCGAAGCAGCTCGCGATCCCGAATCGGTTTTCCATAGGCGTTGGTCTGCATAGCTCAAAACGAAAACTCGCTCTGCCGCGCAAAGCGGCTTGGGAATTGACTCTGCGGGCGGAAGCAGCGCGTGGCTGCTTGGATAGCGAATAGGATTTTGGTGATCATTTCGAGGAAGACCCTATCAACCCCGGTCGGACATCCGCTGGGAGTGGAAAATTTTTTCTGAAATATTTTTGTTAAGAATTTGTTGGTTCATTGGCGCGTGTCATAGCGATCTCGCAAGTGTCACCATCTGTCGGACCTTTTTCCGTCCCTGGCAGAAGCGTTGGCATGCCGTGCCGGAGTGTTGGAACGCCGTGCCGGAGCCTTGGAACGCCATGCCGGAGCGTCGGCACGCTGTGCCGGAGTGTTGGCACGCCGTGCCGAAGCGTCGGCACGCTGTGCCGGAGCGTCGGCACGCTGTGCCGGAGCGTTGGAACGCCGTGCCGGAGCGTTGGAACGCCGTGCCGGAGCGTTGGAACGCCGTGCCGGAGCGTCGGCACGCTGTGCCGGAGCGTTGGAACGCCGTGCCGGAGCGTCGGCACGCCGTGCCGGAGCGTTGGAACGCCGTATGAAACAAACAGCCTTTCCTGAAAATCCTGTCAATCCTGTCATCCTGTCTAAAAACCCGTTTTCGGGCTCATTAAAAAAAATGAGCAGAAAACAAAATTTTCTCTTGCGTAGCATATTTTATTATTTTATATGTTACATCATGAGCCCTGCTACAAAAGAAGCATACTACCTGCCAAGATCCGAGTGGGATTTTTCAAAAATCCCTTTGGGTGAGATGGAAGCATGCTTTGCTTGGGAGTATGCTCGGGAGTGGGAGTCCATAGACGATGTCGAAATACCGCCAGAGACAATCGGAATAGCTACATGTAACAAGTATGGCGAGGATTGTGATTGGGAAGAAGTGGAGAATCCCAAGTATGAAGCTTATCTTCAGGATCCCGACGAAATCGTGGGGTGTTTGCGAGGGAATATGGTGGCAGAAAACAGGTCATATTTAGAAACCCCATGGCAGGCCTTAAAGAAGGAAAAGCGGGCGGAACTGGTGAGTCTGGGGACTCCGGATGCGATTGGAATCTTGGAACTGCAACCGAAAACTTCGAATTTCAATTTGGGGTTCGGTCTTTTGGAAGACTCGACAGCAACACCCTGCTTTGCTGCAGCCGCTTTCCGGATCAATTGGAACCAAAGCGACAAGCGCCTTGTCTCGGATTTCAGCGATTGGTTAAAGGCGAACCGAAAAAAACCGGCGAGGGAGTCGCGAGGTCGCAATCGGCGGGACTCACTGAATATGTTGGCGGCGATGCGCCTTCTGCACCGGATGCCGCTGGAGGAGGCGATCATCCACACCACACGGTTGCTCGGTGAGCCGCTTTATGGGAAGAGACCCTCATGGGAGAGGGCCAGAAAAGCCGCTCTGGAAATTTTCCGAGAGGAATTTCTGGTGCAGGGGCAGGCGGATGATGTTCCGAAGTCGTATGAGAAATACACAAAACCACCGGAGGATGATTTTGATTTTTGATTACCACTTTTTGAATTTTCCAACCATCGGGCTGAGCCGAATTGGCAGGAGAAATGGGAGGGACGAACGACCAGCATCGCCCAGTGCGGTAACGGCGTTCGAAATTCCTATGCAGTGCAGCAGAAAAAAAGAAAGGAGGTGAACACCATCAAAAACTTAATCGAGAAATCTAAAAAGCTTCTGAACTCATGGCAGGAAATGGCCCCGAAGAGTCTCTTTTGCGGAGTGTCTCTGGAAAAGTTTCGCAACACGGTAATCCCGGCTGTGGAAATCTCCGAGAGCATCGTGAAGGCGGATCAAGAACGGGTCGCAAAAGCTATTGAGCGAGAGGCATCCTTGAAGAAGTTGAACGACAGCTACCTGCTTGTCGTCAACGGAATCAAGGGATCGGCCGAACACGGGGAGGATTCTCCTCTCTATGGTTCGATCGGTTACAAGATCCGCTCGGCAAGACAGTCCGGACTGACCCGCTTGAAGAAAGACCAGTCCGAAGCTGTCGCTGCCAAGTAGGACGCCGCGTAGGTCGGCATAGGACAAGCCCGTGCGGGCATAACCCGCCAAGGTGAGCGTGGTGCCTAACCATCCGCGAAACTCCTCGGTCGGTCGCATGTTTGCAGCATGCGACCGACCCTTTTTTTAATAAAGAGAGCATCCCACCTCTTGCAATCCCAATCGTGCATTTTTTTCAGACGCCTAGGATCGGACCTGTCCGAATTTTGTGTTTGAGGTCAGATTTTTGTTGTTCTTTTGGGCCATGCTGGAGAATAGCCCTCCGAGTGGGCGCGGCGATTTTGTGGGAGAGCATCGGCATCGCCCGGTTTCAAGATGGGGGACCCGGGATTTATCAGGCGACTTCGCCGACATAGATTGGGCGGCGAGGAAAACCTCGACTACACGGCACCATAGGGCTGAAGCGCGAGCAGGCGGTCGTCGAATATTTGACGGTAGCGGGCCTTGGCAGCCTCACTCAGAAACGAGCGGTCGATAAGGTCTTTCACAGCGGATTGCTTTTCTGGCAGCGTGGCGAGAAATGTGTTTGCGGTCTCCGCAGCGATCCCGAACCGCCGCGATAGCTCCAGGAAATCCTCGTAGCCGTGAAATCCATTGGCTTGGAAGAACGGCGTGGCGAAGTCCCCGTGAAAAAGTTCGAGAGCCAGGCGCGATTCATTCGGCAGGTGGAGTGAGGTGCTCAGTAAGTCGTAGGCGGGGCTCAGTGCATGGTCGCCGGATGGCATTTCGAGTAGGGAAAAATTTTTGAGGTGAGCGTCCCCATTGCCGACCAGATAATTGAAGACGACTTGCCTAAAAAAACGCTCGATAGCGATCCTCCATGCAGGACAGAAGCTGCGAACAATCTGCCCACATTCCTCATAGCTTCCCTCATACTTGAAATTTCTCCCGGCGGTTTGCACGCTCCGTCCGGAGAGTTGGCAAAAGTCTTCCTGCCGCAACTTACCGCCGGAGTCAACGGTGCGGTCAAATCGTCTCACCACAAGCGCGGGAGCGCCGTCCGGAAAGAAAACGAGCCCGCAAGGCGCCGTGCTGAGACGGAAAACTTGCGCAGCCAGTTGCATGGTCAGGTGCTCGTTGGCGGGAACATCCTCCGGGAGTTCAAGCGCAGCGGCCATGGCGATGGGAATCGGCTTCAGGAGGTGCGTGCCGTCCTGCGTCGTCGGTTCGAGGGTTTGAGCCACGAGGCGCAGCGAGATTTTTTCCTGAATTCCCGAAATCGACATGCGTCCCGAGTTTTCTCCGCGAAAGCTCTGGAATGCGGCGCGGTCGAAGGGTAGTCGCCACGCGACCTGCGCCCCACCCCACAAGTTTTTGCGGGCGGCGGACGAATACCCTGAACCTTTGATCGGCTTCAAGGTCGAGAGACAGACGGACTTCATGGTTGAAGCCTCCTTACCGTCACGGCACCGATGACATCTCCAGCCGTCGTCTCCAAGAGGAGGCCGAAATCATCATTCTCATCAATCTGGAGAGTCCGACACTGAATCTCCCGGAGCGTCCCCTCAGCCAGTAAACCGGAGAAAAAGGGAAAGAGCTGCTCCGCCTCGTAGGGTTCCGCCCGGCAGGGGAGAGTCAGGCTGATGGCGTGCGGATGCGGGCTGGCCAGAAACTCCTTCAGATAATGAAAGCGGTATCCCCTCTCAGTTTCCTCGATCAGCCCGCAGTCCTGTTTATCGAGCAGAACGATCCCGCGCCGCTCGCTCATCATTCCTCACTTCCCTCCGTAGTGCTCGTATAGGCCCCGGGTGGAGCGGGCTTCAGCAAAATCTGGAGCCCAAGCACTTGAAAAACTTTTAACAATGTCTCCATCGTGGGATTTCCTTTACCAGTTTCGATATCACTCAATCCATGAAGGCTCAGTCCTGAGAGCCTCGCCAAATCGGCTTGGGTCACCCCCAACTCGCGGCGTCGTTCTCGTAATGTTTTCGAAATTTCCGAAAAATCAACGTTCATTATAATGAATAATCTACCGTTACAACAGCGATCGTCAACTTAAAACATGCATGATATTCACTAAAATGAATATTCGATGTTTAGGCCAAATTTTTCCCATTCTTTTTTTCACTCCCCCAGCGGATGTCCGACCGAGGTTGGTAGCCTGTGCAGCGAAATGAACAACACGCTTACACAACTCCTCAGCGCCGCCTTGAAACTCATCCGTCCTCAGAACAAGTCCCAGCAAGGACCCGCAACGCAGACGGAATTCCATTTCGATGCACCAGCCCATGCGATTCCAATCATCCCGGAAAGGAATCAGAAGATTCACCTCAATCTCGCCGAGAGGGATCCAGCCCGCCTTCTTGCGATTCTCGAAGGCGCATTGGCAAACACGCCGCAGGATTTGACCATCGAGCTTATTGGTCCAGGAATCCTTCTCCATGACAATGCGCTCATGCTTTTTGAGGAATTGCAAAACCGCTCCTCTCAAACGCGGCTGCACATGCGTGCCCGCACATGCCTCATCGACGGTGCTGTTCTCCTCTGGTTAGCGGGTGATACGCGCTCCATGCGTCCGGATGGTTGGATTCAGATCTCGGCGATGCCGGTCTCGCCTGCAAGTTCTGGCGGAGGGCTTGATGATGTCTCGATTTTGATTGAGGACGAAGAACCCGCAAACACTGACCTGCGCTCGATTCACAGGCACATCAACGAATGGTTGCCGGTGCAGGAAATCGCCGGCCTGCGTTTATTTGAAGCCGATCTGCGTGAATTTGGTGTGTTGGATGATACCGAGACCAGCAAACAGCTGGCGGCCCTTTTTCATGCCGAAGTCACAAACAGTGCCAGCGCCGAGCAGGCAGCCCATTGTCCAAACAAAGATGATTGGAACCCGGCCGCACCGAGCAGCCAAAGCCGCTCTCAGAAACCAACGGCGCCGGGTGCCGCTTGAATCGCCTTCACCTGCAATTTGGAAAGCCGGTGAATGAGCCAGGCCGTGATGTCGAAGTTGTCCACGAGGGAAGACATTTCGAGATTTCCTGCCGGAGAAAATTCTCCACAGGATTCCAAAAAACTTTTCCGCATGGCACGAACGGCGGGAACTTTTTGTTTACTGGATTCAAAGAACTCCTGGATTTTCTGAGGATCCATCGATGCCGTGGCCTCGGCTCCAAGGAGAATATTGGCCCGCACCCAGTCGAGAAGACCCTTGGCACAAGGTTCGGCGCTTGGAGGCAGCGCGGCGCGCGACGCGGCGAGCTCGCCCGATGCTTCGCCAATGTGGCGAATAGTGTGCAACCAGGCCCGGCAGCGCTGAAGGCGTAAGGATTGATTTTGAGAAAGCGGATTTTCCGAGGCCAAGCGGACGCAGAAGCCTTCGATTGCCGCTCCAAGCTGGATGAATGAAGGCATTTCATGGGAATCCGAATCAGTAACCGACAGTTTGTTTTCCAAGCTCAGGCTTCCAAAGAGGCGGCCGAGTTCCTTCGGAATCAAATCCAAGGCGGTCTCGGGATCTGCGAGCGCTTGGGAGCGGAGAAATTTCGGTTCACCCGGCCGCTCGGCGGCATCACTCGGCCAGAATCGTTTGAGCAACGACTCGCAGTGCGGAAGAAGAGGGCTCAAGACCACTGCGGGAATCAGATTCGAGAGCAGAAATACCGCCGCCAATCGCATGGCATCCCCGCCATGCAGGGAATTGACAAAGGCCTGCACAAGCGGAATGCCAGCCCGTTCCAAGAAGAACAATGCCATCATCAGCAGGCCGCTGAAGACGCAGAATAAATCTTCCATGCGCACGAGGCGGATTGCCGAGCCACTGAGACCGCGCGCCAAGAATGCCCGCAGCGCGATGGCCCCGAGATTTGTCCCGTAAATCGCGGGAGCAGCCTCAGCGACTCCAAAGGCACCGCCTGCGGCCAAGGTGATTAAGACCATCGCCGCACCGGTGTTGGATTGAAGCAATGCGGCCGCCGCGATGCCGATGCCGAAGGCCTGAAGCGGAGAAGAAAGCGCGACTTCGATCGCCTGGCGAAACCACGCCTCGTCTTTCAACGGTGCCAATCCAGCGCCAAGCTGTTCCAGGCCGAAAAGGATAATTCCCACACCCAGCACAGCACCCGCTATGGTGTTCCACGGCTTGCGCCGCACGGATCCCATGGCAATGCCAGCAACACCGACTACGAAAGCTACAATGGGATGGATATTGAACGCCGCGAGGAAGGCCAGCGCCGTGAGTCCGACATTGCACCACACCACGATAACCCTCGCAGAGGCCGACTTGATCAATCCGCTGCCCACCATGCTCACCAGAATAAAGGTGACAGCCGTGGCACTCTGCATGAGCGCTCCGGCCACGAGTCCACAAACGCCCGAAAGCCATGGTGTGCCCGTAGCTCCCCGCACAAGCTGGCGAAAACCGCCACCGCTCAACGCTCGCATGTTCTGCCCCGTGAGCTGGAGGCCCAAAAAGAACAGGCCCAGCCCGAGGATAACTCCGTTGAAAATAAACATGAGTCAACGAACTATGCCGGGCCCACCTGTCCGCACAAGATCAGGATTAGCCCTTTGTGGATTGGCACTCGCCCGCTGCGAATCGCCTCATCGGACATCAGGCGTCACGGACAAAGAAAAAACCACATGATGATCTGGCTGTTTTTTTTGAAAGTCGTGTGAGAAGATTTTTAAAGCGAGTTCCGACTCCCAACGAGTGCGGTTTATTGGTTTCTTAAATGAGATGTCTTCTGAACTTTTTTCCAACACAGCGGCACAAGTCTTTGTCCCCGACGACTGCCCTTTACCGGAGGCCGCTTCGCGGGTCACCCATCTCGGTGTGGGAGCGCATCATGACGATCTGGAGTTCATGGCATTCCACGGCATCGTGCAGTGCATGGACAGTAGCGAGCGCTGGTTTGGAGGAGTCACCTGCACCGACGGTAAGGGCAGTTCCCGCAGCGGGGTTTTCGCCGACATGACCCCTGAGGAACTCGGAAAGGCGCGAGCGAGCGAACAGAACGAGGCCGCCGAGATTGGCCAGTTCGGATTGATGGTTCAGCTTGGCTACCCGAGTTCTTCGGTGACGGATCCCGCCGACACCCGTCTTCGCGAGGATTTGATAAGGATTTTAAAGGCCACGCAGCCCGAAGTGATTTACACCCACAGCCCGGCAGACAAACACAGGACCCACTTGGGAGTTTTTGCCTCTGTCCTGCACGCGCTCCGCGCCCTCCCACTCGCGGAACGACCAAAGCAACTGATTGGATGTGAAGTTTGGCGCGATCTCGATTGGATGCTCGACTCGGAAAAAGTCCGTATGGATGTGAGCGGCCACGACGATCTGGCCAACCGACTCAATACTGTCTTCGCCTCACAGATCGTCGGTGGAAAACGCTACGACCTCGCGGTGACTGGTCGCCGCTCGGCGAATGCCACATTTTACGAGCCACGCGAAGGCGATGAATCCACTCAGGTGCTCGTTGGCATGGATCTCACTCCCTTGATTCTGGACGACTCGCTGAGCGTGGTGGAATTCACTCGCCAAGCGATCCGCCGATTCGAAGAAAGCGTCTGCACGGCTCTGAATCCTTATTTTTAAAACACCCTATGGAAGTCATCATCCAACCCAATGCCGAAGCGGCCGCTGGCATGGCCGCACGCCTCTTCACCCACCTCATCCGCACCAAGCCGAATGCGGTTCTCGGCCTCGCCACAGGCGGAACACCCGTGCCACTCTACAAACAACTCATCCAGCAAAACCTCGATTGGTCGCAGATCACCTCGTTCAATCTGGACGAATACATCGGCGTCGGAGCTGACCATCCGCAGTCCTACCACGCCTTCATGCACGAGAACCTCTTCCGGCATGTGAACATCAACACGACGAATATTCACATCCCAGACGGTATGGCAGCGGACCCCGAAAAATTCTGCCGCAGCTACGAGGAAAAAATCCGCGCAGCAGGCGGTATCGACCTCCAGCTCCTCGGCATCGGCACTGACGGCCACATTGGCTTCAACGAACCGACATCCTCCCTCGCCTCCCGCACCCGCATCAAAACCCTCACCGCCCGCACCCGCAAGGACAACGCCCGCTTCTTCGGGAGCGAGGACGCGGTGCCATTCCATGTCATCACCATGGGAATCGGAACCATCCTCGACACCCGCAAAACCGTTCTTCTTGCCACAGGAAAAAATAAAGCCCAAGCCGTGGCCCAAGCCGTCGAAGGCCCCATCACCTCGATGAACCCCGCTTCCGCGCTCCAGCTCCACCCCTCAGCCATCTTCTGCCTCGACGAAGAAGCCGCATCCGAACTCACCCGCACCGACTACTACCGCTGGGTCTTCGACAACAAACCCGCCTGGCAAGTCATCTGACGGGTATCTGCGCAGCAGAAACTCAGCGCATCATCGGCACGCCGTCGCGCAGGAGTTGCTCGACGAAGCCAGTGTGGTATTTGCCTTGTCGGAAGGACTCGTTGTGCATGATCGCTTGCTGGAAGGGAATCGTGGTCTTGATTCCAGTGATCATGTATTCGTTGAGAGCCCTTGACATGCGCTTGATGCAAGCGGTGCGACTGGAGGCAGTGGCAATGACTTTGGCGATCATCGAATCGTAATTCGACGGAATCGGGTAGCCAGCGTAGGCATGGGAATCGATACGGATGCCTCGCCCGCCTGGCGCGTAGTAGAGGCCGATATTGCCTGGGCAAGGCTGGAAATTTTTCTCTGGATCCTCGGCGTTGATACGGCACTCGATGGCATGACCGCGAGGCTGGGCTTCAACAACATAGCTACTGAGGTGTTCGCCTGCAGCCACTTGGATTTGCTGCTTCACGAGATCGCATCCGTAGACCTCCTCGGTGATCGGGTGCTCGACCTGGATGCGGGTGTTCATTTCCATGAAGTAGAAATTCCCGTCATCGTCCACGAGATACTCGATGGTGCCGGCATTTGTGTAGCCGACGCTCTGACAGAGACTGATCGATGCCTCGCCCATCTTTTTGCGAAGCTCGGGCGACATGAGGGGCGAGGGGCACTCCTCGACGATCTTTTGGTTGCGGCGCTGGAGTGAGCAGTCGCGTTCACCGAGATGCACGACGCGGCCGTGTTCGTCACCAAAGACCTGAAATTCAATGTGGTGAGGGTTAACGATGAACTTCTCGATGTAAACCGCACCGTTTCCGAATGCCTTCTCCGCTTCCATGCGAGCGGCGTGATATCCTTGCACCAGGCTGCCTTCATTGCTCGCGATGCGCATGCCGCGACCGCCGCCACCGGCGACCGCTTTAATCATCACTGGAAAACCGATTTTGCGAGCGATGCGGAGCGCCTCGGCTTCGGTATCGATCGTGCCGTCGCTACCGGGCGAGATCGGCACACCAGCCTTGCGGGCGCAATCGCGGGCGGAATTTTTATCGCCCATCAAACGAATCGCCTGCGGCGTGGGGCCGATGAACTTGATGTTGCAACTGGCGCAAACCTCGGCGAAGTGCGCGTTCTCGGCCAAAAATCCATACCCAGGGTGGATCGCGTCGGCATCGCAAATCTCCGCAGCGCTGATGATACGGTCGATTTTAAGGTAGCTCTCCGAGCTGACAGCCGGGCCAATACAAATGGCCTCGTCGGCGAGCTGCACATGGAGGCTGTCGATGTCTGGCTCCGAGTAAATGGCAACCGACTGGACTCCCAGTTCCCTACAGGCGCGAATAATACGAAGGGCGATTTCGCCGCGATTGGCGATCAGGATTTTTTTAAACATGGCGGGGTAGCCGAGGGATTACTTGAGGCGGAAGAGTGGCTGACCGAATTGCACGGGCTTGCCATTTTCGGCGCAGATTTCCGTCACAACGCCAGAGACCTCGGCTTTCACCTCGTTCATGACCTTCATAGCTTCGATGATGCAAATAACGGTGTCTGGGGTCACTTGCTGGCCAACCGTCAAGAAAGCCGGAGATTCCGGCGATGGTGCAGAGTAAAAAGTGCCAACCATGGGAGATTTGATTTCGATCCCACCCGAAACTGCTGCGGGAGCTGAAGTCGAAGCCGCGGCTTCTGAGGCGATAGCCGGAAGCGCGGATGAGTCGCTGACCGAAAAAACCGGTTGGTTGGTGACATGCTGGGTGGGCCCGACGGCACCGGCTGTCTTGAGCGTGATTTTGAAGCCATCCCGCTCCATTTTGAAAACGGCAACGCCGTTTTTCTTCATGAGGTCGATGAGTGTGCGAATTTCTTTGATGTCCACGGTAGAGGTAGGTTTTTTTACTAAGGTAGCATGATGTCACGCGACTTCTTGCATGGTCAAGACATGGAATTGCCGAGAGGGCGAACTGGGACTAACCTGCCCGGATGAATTCAGTGGGCATGAGAAGAAAGACATGGCGCTGGGAGACAGCAGCAGCACTTCTTGCCTCGCTGCTCATCCATCTTTTTTTTCTACTGGCGGTGGCTTTTGTCATTTTGAAAGGAGCTGGCATTCGCAAAGAAACAAGCCCAGTTCTCGAAGAACCACCCCAGCTCACCATTCTCCCCATGCCTGCCGCTCCAAAAGCTGCACCAAACTTTGTAAGCACGATGCCTCAGGAGAATCTCGAGAAAAAACCAAACAAGGACGCGGCATTTGAATCCGACAACGATTCCATCGCTGCCAGCGAAGCCCCGCCCACTGGCCAGGAGGCGATGCCATCCCTCGAAGGCCGCGAGGACCAAGGCCTCGATCTGCGCGACCAGCGTTACACAGCGGGTCAGAAGCCCGCTCAACCAATGCCAACTGCGCGAGCCGCAGAGCAATCGGTGCCGGAGGCTGAGCCCTCCCCCACCCCGCGCATTGAGACCGATCTGGCTCTCCTTGAAGCACCGAAGCCAACTCCCAAGCCGACACCAGCACTGAAGGCAAAAACAGCAACCCGCCCCAGCCAGAGCTCGGAATCCGGTTTCCAACCGGAAACCCGCGTGACTCGCCTGCGCGGCAATGTCTCAAACCGTGGCAAAGCCTCGCTGGAAGCGAATGCCACACCACTGGGGCGCTATAAAAAACAGGTCTCAGACGCCATCGGCTCGAGATGGTATTACTATGTGAATTCGCAAATGGGCCTACTGAACATCGGGACGGTAGACATCCGCTTCACCGTGACTCCAGAGGGAAAAATCAAGTCCCCACAGGTGCTCTCCAACTCCTCGAATGAGAGCTTCGCCTCCGTCAGCCTTGCTTCGGTCGTCCAGGCTGAAATCCCTCCGATGCCTCAGGAAGTCGCCAAGCTGATCGAAAACGGTCGCCTCGAAATCGACTTCTCGTTTACGATCATAGGTAACTGATGACATCTCAAACGACGCTTTCGGCGATTGCCGATTTTTTCGAAAAGGGCGGCCCCTTCATGGTGCTGCTGGTTTTGCTTTCGATCCTGACGCTCACATCGATTCTGCTCCGCGCTTGGCGACTCCGCGGAAGTGCCATTATTCCCAGACAGGTCGCGGAAGCCGTCGATGACCTGCGGCCTGGACAAACCCTACAATCCCTGCAGGAGGAAATGGAGCGGCATCCCTCGGCTATCTCGCTCATTCTCTCAAGACTCATCTCGCATCTGAACTGGTCAAAATCCGAAAATTTAGAAGCCGTCCAGACCTGTGCCAGACATGAAATCGCCCGCATGGAAAAAGGCCTCGTTATGTTGGAAATTGCTACAGGCACCGGCCCGCTTCTCGGCCTCCTAGGAACGCTTTCGGGCCTAGTGGGTATTTTCGCCACACTCGGAAACAACGGCGATCCCGTGCTGGTAGCGCGAGGCATTTCCGAAGCCCTGAACACTACCATCGCCGGACTCGGCGTGGCCGTGCCCAGCCTGATTGCCCACAGCTATTTTCAGCGCCGAATAGAAATGCTGGCCGTCGAGATGGAATCCATCGCAGCCAGCCTGCTCGCCAAGCTCTACCAACCCCAATAGCAGCCCGAGCGAAATGCAGTTTTACACCCGAAAACGCCGCAGCCCGTTCATCAATATCGTTTCACTCATCGATATTTTGGCGATCCTGCTGATTTTTTTCATCGTCACCACAAACTTCCGAAAGCCGCAGCCCCAGCTGCAGATCAACCTGCCCGATTCCAAATCCGCCGAGGCAAGTGCCTCCTCAGAGAAAGAACCCGCGGTGCTGCGAGTGAAGTCCGAAAAGGAAATCACGCTGGATGACAAACCCGTCACCATCGAAAATCTCACAGCTGCCTTGCAAAGGATCCGGGAAACCCAGCCAAGCCGGAGCATTGCCATGCAAGCCGACCGAGAGGCTCCTTTCGGCACCGTGGTCAAGATACTCGACTCACTCAAAGCCGTCGGTCTCCGCGATGTGCCGACCTTCACCCAACCCGAATCCTCGAAATGATCCTTGAAATCACCACTTTTGACCACCCCGCTCTGCGCACGCCGGGGGCCCGTGTCGACCAGATTGACGACTCCATCCGCCAACTTGCTATGGACATGATCGAGACCATGCGGGAGGCCGAGGGTTTGGGACTCGCGGCACAACAGATCGGAATGCCGCTCCAGATGTTCGTTCTCGATGTGCCTCAAATGAAAAAGCGCCCCAGTGCCATGCGTATCGGCGGCAAGCGGGCTGATTTCGAGGCCCTCATGCCCTTGGTGCTCCTCAACGCCGAGGTGGAAACCTTCGGACGAGTTCACACCGAGAGCGAAGGCTGTCTCAGTTTTCCGGAACTCTCAGCCAATGTCTTACGCCCACTCTCAGTTCGCGTGAAAGCCCTCAGCCTCGATGGAGCCACCATCGAATTCGAAGCCGACGGTCTCCTCGCCCGCGCCATCCAGCACGAACTCGACCACACCCGAGGTATCCTCTACATCGACCGCGCCGTTCCAGAAGACCGCATGGATTTTGCAGATGATATCCAGCGCCTCATCCGTCCGGTCGCCTAAACCGACCGCGCCAGCGCCAATTCCGCCGCGAGTCGAATCGCCTGCCTCATGCTATCAGGCCTCGCAACGCCTCGACCCGCGATATCAAAAGCCGTGCCATGATCGGGACTCGTGCGAATAAATGGCAAGCCGAGCGTGACATTCACACCTTCATGAAACGCATGCAGCTTCAGCGGGATCAACCCCTGGTCGTGATACATGCAGAGCACTCCGTCGAAATCACCCTCCACCGCCCTGTGAAAAAGCGTATCCGGCGGCAGCGGCCCGACAAAGCTTCCCAGCTGCCTTAAACAAGCCACCGCAGGTGTGATGATATCGATTTCCTCACGCCCCAAGTCGCCCTGCTCGCCCGCATGAGGATTTAAGCCAGCCACCGCAATGCGGGGATTTTTCTTGCCTCTCAGCACCAAAAAATCCTGCAACAAGCGACCAACCCTCACGATTTCATCCAAACTCAGCAACGAAGCGACTCGTGCCAGCGGCACGTGCGCCGTCACAAGGGCCACTGTCAGCGCACCGCCGGTCAAGCACATGGCAAAATCCTCCACTCCGGCTCTCGCCGCAAAAAACTCGGTCTGACCTGGAAATTCAAATCCCACGCGATGCAGAGCATGCTTGCAGACCGGCCCGGTCACCACTGCCTGAATCTCACCAGCCAGCAAGCGCCGAGCGGTCTCCTCCATGGCATCCAGTGCTGCACGGGCTGAGGCATCAGTAGGCTTGCCCATAGTATGCCCCTGGCTCGAACCAATCACATCCACACAAATTCCCTCAGGAATTTGGATAGACCCCAATGCAGCGGAAGCAACCTCAGGCCCAATACCCGCCGGATCACCAAGCGTCATTCCGATACGTAGTGGGAGTGCACTCATTATCCTATCAAATTTCAACGAAGTGGCTCAGTGCTAGGCCCAATTTTGCAGGCGAGCGGGAGCGATTGTATCCTGATACATGGACTTGGAGAGTTGGCGCATTTGGCGAATGCGCTGGCGGGCGCCGTTCATTTGCTCCAATTCCGCACTCACCTCTTGCATCGCTTGGTCCAAGGTCTGCTTGTTGGAATCTCGCAGGAAATCCGCAGCCTCCAGGCGTTTTTGCAGAGCTTGGGATTCCACAGGAGGTAACTTCAAGTTCGCGAGAATCTCGGTGAGGGCCTCGATGAGACTACCTTGTGTTGGCAGCAACTCCACCAGTTTGTCGAACTCCCTTCGACCAATGAAAAAAACCTCCAATTGGAGGTTACTTTCATAAAACGAGAGTAGTTGTTCTAGACGATCGGTCTGAGTAGGAACAGGCGTTGGCTCCTGTCTTTTAATCAGCATTTGGCACCAAAACCCTGACCGGTGATCCCGCCACCAGCGGCCTCAACTTGCTCTGTGGCAGTCTGAAGCAGCATCTGCGACCAAGCATCGCGAATATCTTGCATAAAGCCTACTACTATCTTGATTTTTTCAAGATTTTTTTCACGGTTTGCCTGATTGAGATGCTCCTGCATGAAATCATAAAGGCGGTAGAGATTCTCGGAAAACTCTCCGCCTTTCTCCATATTCAGGGTCGCTTGCAACTCAGTGATAATAGCCTGAGTGCGCATGATATTATTATGAATTAGCTCGTTTCGACGCGCAAAGTTTTCTTCTTGAAACCCAAGTTCGGCCGCTGTCATAAATCGCAAGGCGCCATCAAACAACATGAGAACTAACTCACCGGGAGAAGCAGTCGTTGCAGCCGTTTTGCGATAAATATGAAGAGGGTTTGAAGATTTCAAAACGAGGCAATTTTGATTAATGTATGCTGCCTAACGAATTTTTCAAGAAATATCTTAAGGGGTTATTTGCCCCTTCAGATTCGATCCTGAATCGTTGAGCACAGATCCCACGAGCATCGTGGCGATGCCATTGAGGACATTCAACGAGGGATAGGTTGGATCGAGATTCCAATCGATTCCTTTAGACACCATACCTGGACGCACCTCTGTATGGCTGTTCTGCCACTCCCGCACCATTTCGCGATGCGGAGCTTCCAAAGTATCCGTTGCTGTTTTTTTCTCAGGTAGTTCCGTTTTGCCGGTGGCGATAACGGAGTCCTTGATCGGAACCTCGGCGGCTCCAATTTGAGGTGTGGACATGTTGGACTTGGCGGTTGCCGCATTGACTTCGGGCCAATGAGGTGCTGTCTGAGGCACAACGGGATGGATGTTGTTCATTTTAATTCTCCTTGTGTTTGTTTATTGATATTTCTGCAAAAATTGGCCATTGATATGTGTTTTTTAAACTCTTATTTTTTAGATCGGATGTTAAGCGGAAAAGTTTAGAAATTAATTTCCATTGGCAAATGTTTTTGAAAGATAAGAGCCCTGCTGTTGATATCTGGACTGCGATTTCTCCATCGCAATGAATGAAGCTTCCAAAGTCGCCCGCTGGGCGGTCAATCTGCGCTCCACATCCTCGATTTGCTTATCGAGGCTCGTATTTTGCTTCGTGAGATTCGTCAATTGCGTCTCAAGGCCGCCAGTCGCTGACCCAGCATCAGTCACCAATTTATCCAGAAAATTGGTTTTGAGGCGAGTCATAAAACCATTTGTGCCGACATCTTTAAAAAATGCTGTCACGTCATCAGACGCAGACGCCAACTTCGCATCCAGAACACTGCTGTTGAAGGAAACCGTATTCTGAATACCCGAAGAGGTGACACCCAGATCAGACAGTCGATTCACAGTGCCGGTAAGACCGGATGATGTATAAAGTTCCGTCCGCAGCTTCCGGGCAATATCACTCAACTCACGATTTCCCGAAAGAATCGAAGAGGTAACCTTGCTTCCAGAGGTGGTCACTTTTGTATATCTCTCAATCGTGTCCTGAACAGAGTTGTATTTAGAAACAAAATCATTCAAGGCATCTTTGGCGGCCGAGGTGTCGCCGGCAACGGTGATTTTTGTGGGGGTGTAGGAGTCGGTAAAGGTTATCGGAGTGCCGGAGGGTATGGCGGAGCCAAACAAACTGTTTACATAAACTAAGTCATACCCTGCCCCTGAATGATTGGCCGAGATAGAACTAACTGTGGTATTGGCTGGAATACCCTGACCAGAAACGACACTCCCGACTGATAATGAGTTACTTGCTCCTAATGGAAAAATTAAAGCCGTTGAACTATATGCACCTGCACTAGGAGGAATAGGAGACCCGTTAGAATCGAGTTTTAAAGAATTTTGACTTGTGTTAAATGTTAGAGTAGAATTAGATGGGCTTAAAGACTGGGCTGAAATGGTTAAGCCCTTTATTCCATGATCTGATTCAGTGATCGTCCCGGAAGAGGCTTGAAAAACCCCGCCGCCGTTAATTCGAAAGGCTGCATTCTGACCATTTGTTGTTGTCAAGCTTGCGTTGCCGTTTACAGCACCCGACTTGAGTTTTAATATTTGAGCAACATAACCCGGCGCAAAATCTTGAACATCAACAGCCGTGTTACCAGGGGTTTTGTTTTTAAGTATGATTTGGTTATTTACGGAATCATAGGATGCTACTACGCTAGATGAAGCTGTGATCGCGTCTAAGATTTCCTGACCTGTCATTTGGTTAGTTATTGTAATGTTTTGGCCATTTATCTTAATTGTGCCGCCTTGAAAAAGGTTAGAATACCAAAAATTAGACCCAGCCTGTGTAACAGGAACATCAAGGCGCCATTTACCCAATCCTCCAGAATCAGTGGCAAGTGTGTTTGATCCATTATTAAAAAGACGAGCTAATTGGAGAAAGTTTGTGGGAGCCGATGAATCAGAAGCCAAATTGATCGTTTCCGGTCCGCTTATTACAAACTTATCATTTGTGATGCTTGCAGAATATCCCGGAATTGCGTTTATTTGATTTATAAGTTGATTCCAAGTCGTTGTTGCAGATATTGAAATCGTATTACCATTTAGAATAAAATTACCAGCAGTCAATGTGGCCCCCATCCATGTTGAACTGATCGCGTTGGCAGGGGCAATTGCAGATCCAAGTCCAGAAGCTCCTTTCAATATAGAGGCTGTGGCCTGCGAAATCATCTCCACATTATAATCACCGGCAGGCGTATCCTTCATTGCAGTCGCCGTCCAGTTGGAGTTCTTATCCGCAATGGTGGCGCTTTTTTTTAGCAAAGAGTCCTGCGAATTGAGATTTGAAATACTGGTTTTGAGCGCGGCTAACTTGGCGCGAACATCCTCCAGAGCGCTGGATTTTTGGGAGTTTGTCGTTTGCTCCTTGCGCATGCGAGTCTGGGGAGCGCGACTGACTTCAATGAGTTGATCCACGATGGACTTCCAATCGAAGCCCGACGCGAGTCCTGATAATGCCGTTCCCATAATTTAAGATCGACAGGTTTGGGTGAAACTTTAGGGTTTTTTGAAAAAGATTTTTTAATGAGTCTATTGTAGGCGCCGTTTAAAGAATAATGTTTAAGGCAATCATGGCAAAAACGCAAATTTTTTTTGAGGAAAAAAGCGAGGGCGGATCAGTTTCGAAGAATTATTAACCACCGAGGACACGGAGAGCACGGAGGAGAAGCAACTTCGTCACGCAGGTTTTCGCTACGCGAATGGCGCGGCGTAAAAAGGCATGACTCACGCAAGCGAGCTTACGGAGATCTTATTTTTAGCCTGCTAATGCCGGCATGCCGGAATCCCGCGTGAAAAGCTGGATAGCAGATGCGCATTGCGGAGGGCGAATTTTGCGATCGCAATTATTCCAGCAGGCAGGGTCATTTGCGCAGCGCATGAATCAATCAAGCATCCAGTGGAGCGCAAGCCCGCTTGCAGCAAAAGAGGGTGACTGATTTGCCAGCCCGAGCATCGGGCGCGACCTGTCGCCATCCTGTAAATCTTGTCCATCCTGTCATCCTGTCTACATCTCCTGATTTTCCTTCGCGTCTTCGTGCCTATGTGAGAGGCCATCCTTCATTGCGGATTTTTGCTCCGTCCATCCACATCTGCAGGCAGGGTCATTTGCGCAGCGAATGATGCAATCAGACACCCGGCTGCGCGCAAGCTCGCTTGCAGCGACACAATGTGACTGATCTGCCAACCCGAGCATCGGGCGGACCCGGTGGCCATTCTGATAATTTTGTTCATTCTGTCCAATTTCGAATTGGGGATCGCGGAGTGCTGAATTTCTTTTGTGTCCTCGCGACTCTGCGAGAGGAACATTCCCCTGCCCCGTGGTGTAAATCTTGTCAATCCTGTCAGCCTGTCTAACCCTCTGCTTTGCTCCTCAAAGCTTTCTCCTTCCCCCAAAGAATACCTGCCACGAGCATCGTGAAAAGCTGCAGAGAAGCGATCTGAAGCGGAAAATCCACCAGCGCATGCAACATCACTCCAGCCAGTGAAAAAACGCACGCCACCGAGAGAACACCAATCTCAGAATCACTCTGCCAATTTCTTTTCGTTGAGCACAGACCCCGAATGAGCCCCCCGATGAGAAGCAGGCTCCATGCGCCAGCGCCCTCCCAGCCCCACTCCATCGGGGTTTGCAGGGCATCGCTATGGGCTTTGTCCCAGCGACCGTCAAGGCTGCTGCCCATCTGCGTGCGATGGATGTTGAACATTTGCTCGAAAGTCCCGGGACCGAATCCCCATGCACCTGCGGCTGGAATGGCACTACGGGCCATGATTTCGTAGGCCTGAGTTCGCCCCACATCTCCACGCAGGATCTGCCAAGATCCCATTTCCCAGCGCATGAGGGTTTTTTCCATACCGAAGGAAAGGGCGAGAACTCCCGCCAAAACGAGTATTGCTGCTGCGAGGCGCCAACCAATGCGTGATCGGGGCAAGCTGAGCCGCCTCGTTGCAGCCCCAGCGATGCAAATGCTCATACCCACCAGAAGCAGAGCGCAGAGCACATTCGCCGCCCGCGATACATTGACGAAACTCGCCGCCGCAGTGATCAAGGCCGCCAAGGTCCAGAACAAGCGGCTCATTCTCGCCCCCTCACGGAAAAAGGAGGCCACGGCCAAGCCGACGATCAGTGGCAGGACAAGATTGATGAAACTGCCGGCATTCGCGTGATACCGGAACACGCCGAAAAATGTCCAACCGAGGTTCTGTTCCAAATCCCAGAAAATCGACGGAGCATCCGAGAACCGCTGGGCAAGACCAAGGATGACGATGCTAACACCTGTGCCTCCGAGCGTGATCCAGAGGCGCTGACGCCAGATCCGGTTCGGGGTCATGTCGCACGCGACGCAGAAAGCCCCGAGCAGTCCGGTCGTTAAAAGCATCGAAGGCAGCACCAGATTCGCGTCCATAAACCCCGGCCACCCCGGGCATGGTTGTCGGCGATCCACAAAAACTTGTGCCACGCTGATGAATTGACGCTTGGCATTCCAGGTCATGAACCATCCCTGCAACAGCAGAAAACCCAGACCCAGAGCGGCGGGCAGGGGACTGCGTGGCATACGGAGCCTTGCTGTAATTCCCAAAACAAAAAGAGCCGTGTTCGCCAGCAAAAGCCACGAAATCCACTCCCTCGCCCATTCCCGCGTGCCCCCGTAAAGCCAGGCTGCGACCACCACATTCCCAAGCAAGAACCAACGCGCGGCGGTAAGCGGAAAATCAAGGAGGCTTCTCATCCAAGAAAACTTCCCGCAAAGGTTCTAAGAGGCGAAGGAAAATCAGCGGAGGTTTGACAGAATTGACAAAATTTACAGAAGGGAGACAGGGTGCGGAGGACAAGTTTGATTGAGCCACGAAATACACGAAAAGGGAATCGGTGTGCGTGCATCCTTTGAGAGTAAGGCGGACTCAAGAGGGGAACTTCGTTATCTGAAGTGGCGTTTTTGAGATTCCCTGCTATGAATTCTATGTGTCTGAAATGCGCTCCCCATATTAAATACGTTGGCAAAAAATTGACTATAATCAATGATTAGCGAGAGACACAGAGGAGCTGCTGCCATACACACCATTTTTCAAGTATTGGGTGTTACTCTCAGTTTTTGCGGGTGGTATTGGTTTTTCACGTTGTTCGATATTCGCGGACTGACAAGTGGTTTTTTGGGCTATTCGACCTACGGATTAATAGCTGTTCTCGCACTTTTGGGCAGGGCCACTTATCGCGCTGGTGAAGACGGGGCGATCCTCTCAGGGTTGTTTTGGGGTCGCCTAAAGCTTGCAGCCAGGCAGACGGTTTTCATCGGGACGGTTATGGTGTTCTTCCTTGTGATGACAAAGGACCGCGACATCTCCCGCGTGTTCCTTTTCTCCTGGCTACCGGTTTTGTATCTCACGCTATGCCTTACCAATCTGGCCACTCCCCACTTGGTCATGCCACTGGTTTTCGCGGCAAACCACAGGCAAAAGTTTCTTCTGATCACGCGGAGCAAAGATGTTTTCCAAAAGGAGCGCCTGATCGAGTGGTTGCAACGCCAACGACGGATGGGCATCCGGGTGATTGGCCTCAGCGGTCCTTCAGAAATCCAAACAATCGACGCCAGCATTCCGTTTCTGGGAAACACCAATGAGATTTCGCAAATTCTGCTTCAACAAAGCCCCGATGTCTTGCTGTGCTTGGAGCCACCGGGCGACCAATCGGAGGTGAACCAATGGCTGGCGCTCGCCGAAAAACGCGGGGCGCGACTGATCTTCTGGGATGATCTGAATCGTCGCTTTGGCACGCGAGCCTGGAGCGCGGAGGTCGATGGTCTCAACTTCGTCCACTTCCGCCGCGAACCACTGGAGAGCCCCTTCAATAGGGTTGTTAAAAGAGCGTTCGACCTCGCCATCGCTGGATTTGCTGTGGGAATCATCATGCCGCCACTGTGTGCTATCGTCTGGCTGCTCCACCGCATACAATCACCCGGACCACTCTTTTTCCGCCAGACCCGTCGAGGCTTCGGAGGCGGAGAATTCCGGATTTTCAAATTCCGCACGATGCATGTGGGAAAAGAAACCGACACGCGTCAGGCCCAGCGCGGTGACGAACGCATTTTCCCCGCCGCCCACTGGCTGCGCCGAACATCGCTCGATGAAATCCCGCAATTCCTCAATGTGCTTCGAGGAGAAATGAGCGTTGTCGGCCCGAGACCACACATTCCAGAGCACGACGAGCAATGGTCGCGAATTCTCAATGCCTACAATGTGCGCACGGTTGCCAAGCCAGGCATTACCGGCTTGGCCCAAGTGCGAGGCATGCGTGGCGAGGCCAATAGCGATGAGGATGTGCTGAAACGAATCGAATCCGATCTGGAATACATCGAAAACTATACGCCGCTTGTGGATGTGACGATCGTCGCCCAAACCGCTTTGCAAGTGCTTTTCCCGAAAAACACCGCTTATTGAGGGCATAAAAAAAGCGGCCGTTTGAAGGCCGCTTGGTAGAGCGAATCAGTTTAGGGATTAACCACAGAGGACACAGAGGACACAGAGAGCACGGAGCGGACAGAAAGAGATTTAGCCACAAAAAACAGGCATAGACACGAAAAGGGAACCAGCATACAGGAATTCGCTTTGCGAATGAGGCGGATTCAAATCAGACCTCTGCAAGCCAGCTTGCGAGGCTCTTGCTCTTGATTCCGCCAAATTCCGGCAGGCCGGATTTTGTTTGCCGATTCATACGGAGAAATTCGACAGAATTACAGAATTGGGTGGACTGGTTTGATCAAACAGGATGACAGGATTTTTCAAGACTCATCGCGCAGGTATTCGCTATGCGAAAGACGCTTGATATAAAAGCAAGACTCTCGCAAGCACGCTTACAGAGGTCTTGTTTTTAGCCCGTCCCAGTGCACTGGATCCCTGCGCGACAACTGACAGATTCCGCCTACGCGCTGCGCGACTACGGCGTGACAAGGTCTGGATTGCGAAATGCGGATCTCCCTTTGTGGCTTCGTGCCTCTGTGAGAGAACTTTTTCTCCACTGTTCTTATTCTGTTAATTTTGTTAATTGATTCGCAAGCTCACCCTATTGGCTTACTTTCGGCAGTCTTTCATGTTGTCACACGATTCTGTCTAATTTTCCCTTATGGGCGGGGCCTTGTCTCGGTAGCGGAAAATCAGCCAAATGAGCCGCGTGGCTTTGGCGTATCGAGGAATGAATTTTGTCGGTTCCGCCAGACATCGTAGCAACCACCCCAAGCAGAGACGGTCTGCCCATTTGGGGATGCGTATTTGATCCCCACTCAGAAATCCAATGGCCGCGCCAATGCCGCAAATAGTCGAACGATAAGATAGATTTTGCTTGAGCCAAAAACCGAGTTTTTCTTGGGTTCCACTGCCCGTGCAAATAAATACGAATAGCGGCTTCTGTTTTATTATAGCATCTAAAAGACTAACGTCCATTACTGGTCCGATGCGTGGATAGACCGGCGCAATGAAGGAATTTTGCTCTTCGACTGGAATTTGTTTCGATTTCAGCCATGCAATATTTCGCTTCTGAGCTTCTTCCGATGGCATCACCCAAAAAGTCGCATTCGGTTCGCGCAAAGCAGTATTTTCAAGCAAGGCTTCCAAAAAGCCCAAACCTGATGTGCGCGGAAGTTTGCCAAGCCCAAGAATGCGGGCCAGTAAAATCGCAAGGCCGCTATCAGGGAGGTTGAGGTCGGCACTTTCCAATGCCTCGCGATAGTGCAAGTCAGTCTCCAGATCGCAAAGCCCGGGACCCGATGGGGCAAGAATCAAGCCGCTAGAAAGTGCCTGTGCGACGGTGTCGCTAATCGAAAGTGGAGATATGGAAATCCCAAGCAATCGACAGGAGGATTTATTAGACAGAATTGACAAAATTTACAGAAAAATTGGACGAGAAAATTGACAGGATAAACATGATTTCCAGAAGTTTAAAACTTTTACGGAGCCACAAAGACACAAAGAAAACTACCAAGTCTGCAATTCGCTGTTTGGCAGGCAGGATTCCGGCGCGCCGGAATTGATGGGCTAAAAAGAAGACCCCTACAAGCTCGCTTGCGTGAGGCTTACTTCATAAGCAATCCACGAGCGAGGCGCGTTTGGGATGCAGGTAACAACGGATGACCCCAGTTGGCTGGGAATGATGAAAAAAAAGAGCTTCAGCAAGCTGGCTTGCGATAGGCTCTCTTTGCTTTCCGTCTAGATTCGCGGAGCGAATTCATCGGTTTGACCTGTTTTTTACTCCGTGCTCTCTGTGCCCTCTGTGGTTAAATAAAATGCTTGTGGGTAACATGATAAAATTTTTATTTTAGGAGCCTGCCCCTCTCGCGCAGCTAAAGCCTGCGCGAGCAATTCTGAAATTCTGTCAAATCCTGTTTTTCCTGTGATCCTGTCTGAATAGCCTTTGAGATTATTCTCTACCCATCAGGCAACTACTTACCGAAAAAGCTAAAATGCTGCCAGCAAATGCCCCTGCGATCGACCAAAGAATGTCATAAGGATCGAAAAAGCGGGTTGGCAACCAAATCTGTAGACACTCAAGCAGGACTCCAAAAACAGAAACCACGATCGAGCAGAAAAATGCGAGTCCAATGAGTCTTTGCAGATGAGGTTTTTTAAACCAACTCAATACGCAGAAATACAAACTCATCGCTACAACCCCAAATGCGGGAAAATTGCGAAAGGCTGGATAATCATTCGCCCAAGTAGCAATCGCGTTCGGCAACCAAGGTATCAGCTGCAAATCTGGAGATTGTGCCAAGGCACAGTGAAATGCTGATAAAATATTAAGTCCAACAAAAAATGTAAAAATCCATTTCAAGACTTTTTCTATATCGTATGGAAGATCGCACTACTTCCAACGATTCTTTAAGGGAGCGGCTGGACCTCCTCGGCAAATCATATTTGCAGGAAGTGATTTAACTACAGCTGAGCCTGCAAGAACCACAGATTCGCTACCAATATTTACACCTGGACCTACGAATACGGATGCGCCAATCCAAGCGCCATCACTTATGAAAATCGGCTCGTTTCTATATGCAAAGTTAACGCTAGCAAAATCGTGGTTGCCCGTGCAGAGGAAAGCCCGTTGTGAAATGCAAACATGGGTTCCAATTCGCACTGGCTCTAAATTTAGGATGAAAACCTCCTCGCCTATCCAAGAATGCGCACCTACCTCCAACCGCCAAGGGAAGTGGATATTCACACGTGGCTTGATCACAACACCATCCCCTATTTTTGCACCGAAAGCCCGCAACAAAGCGCACTTCAGAGACGAGGGCCAAGGCAGACCGCTCAAAAAAAATACGATCTTCACCAGATACCAGACCGCCTCGAACCAAGTCGGGCGACCGCGATCAAAGTTCTCTGATGCATCAAACAAATCCAACCGCATCCGCGTCATGTTGATATCTTTTTCATCTGGATTTGAGCGCCTCCAAAAGTTTCCTCGAAGCCTCTCGGATTTCAAAATGCCTACGGAAGCAATCGCTAAAACGCTCCCCAACTCCGCGTTTGATTTCCCCAACCAAAAAACGATGTAGTAAACGCGCCGTGCCATCCACGGAATCCGCCTCAACAAGACCAGCCCCATCATGGGCAATCTCCCGCCAGATGTTCACCTTGTTGGAAATGAGCACAGGCTTATCGCAAGCCAGAGCTTCGACAACCGAAATTCCAAAATTTTCTTGGTGGGACGGAAGCGCAAAGGATTCACAACCGTAAAATGCACCCCATTTTGAATCGCCTTCGAGCATGTTGACCGCGTGGATACGAGGTGAGTTTTCAGGTTTTAGGTTGAAGTTTTCAGAACAAATTTCGGCGTTGGCGGTATCGATCAGTTCGCGCATTTGCCTGCCATGACTTGTTTCCCAACCGGGACCGGCGATTACTAAATGAGGGAGTGGAGTTTTCAGTTTCTCAGTTTTCAGGACTTCGGCAAAAGCGCGAATTAGTAAATCGACGCCCTTTTTCGGGTGGATGCGACCGAGAAAAAGAAGATACGGATTATTGCCCAGTTCTGGACATTTGCCTTGAAATGCTTCTCGCATTTGCATCTCGAAGACAGGAGGCTCGGCAATTCCATAGCCGATATTGACTTCCCGCTTGGGCCGGTATCCGCCAAATGTCGTTCGAGCTAGGCGCAGCTCTTCTTCGCAAGTGAATAATAGGGCGTCCGCAGAATTCAGAGCAAGGCGCTCAAAGAGCCACCAATAGATTGAATTGCGAATTGCTTTTAGGCGCCTAGACTTGTCAAGCTGAAACCAGGGGTCCAGCATGCCGTGAGGCATGATAAAGAGTGGCGGGTGGCGGGTGGCGGGTGGCGCGTTAGCTTTCAGCTTTTTGAAAGCTCGAATTGTGGCTTGAACAGGCCATTGCCAGAGTCCGTGCACAATCACTGCATCGAATCTGGACAGATTTTGCTCTAACCAAGGCTGCAATTTAGCAATGTAGGCATAACCAAACTTTCCGGGTCCAAGAGCATGAATCGGGAATGAATCCTTTTTGATCCAGATTTCACCTGAGGAATCACAGCAAACCACCTCGTTTAGAACGCCTAATTCTTCCAGTGCACTGACCGAGTTGCGAATCCCTTGGCAAGGACCGCCACTTGCAGGATTCATGCTATTTATCACATTAATAATTAGCATTTTAAGAATTCAATCACCCAATGTTTGCAACTGAGAAAGCACAGCATCCTCAACTTGTTTTACGCTTATGGAGATTAGACACTTCTTTTTTTCGATCGTGCAAACCTCTAGGCCACATCCAGCGCATTCCGTCCTTTTGTAAAGGATAACATTTTTATTTCCTCGAGGAAACCACTGCCGAGGCAGATTGCGAGCTGAGAAAATTGCTACACAGGGAGTTCCCACGCATCCAGCAAGATGCATTGGGCCACTATCGTGACCAATAAAAAGTTTACATTTAGCTAAAATTGCCGCGCTTACCCGTGGCGTAGATTTTCCACAAAGATTCAAGCCCTTGCGCCCCCATAAGCTTGAACAAACCTCGGATTGTTCTCCCTCCTCCGCGCTTCCTAAAAACACTGCGCTCCAGCCCCTCAACTGCCCAGCGAGGCGATGAGATAAATCCTGCCAATTTGCTATTCCCCAGTCATTAGACTGAACTTTTGTTCCTATACTAAAAGCGATCAACCGATCATGATTGTAAACTTTTGCCAAATGCAACTCTGCCTCATGATGTTCCTCGGTCTTAAGGCGCAAGTCCCAAAACTCATCGTCGTCAAGATCAACTTGCGAAAATGAAGCGACTCGACGAGCAAGGCGAGATGCCTCCCACTCTACTTCCCCAGCGCAAGGGTCAGTTTGAGGATGCTTGTCTTTGTTAGATAATTTAAATCCATAAAAGGATTTAACTCCAGCCATTCGAAAAAATGCCTGATCGCGCCAAGTCGCAAAATCAGATCGAAATCCATTAAGATTAATGACGCAGTCGATTTTTTTGCGAAAGATTGCGAAAAGCAATTTCAGCAATATCCAAGGATTTCTTGTTCGGAGAGGGTAATTTAAAACATCTTGAAAAAAGTAATCTGAGCCAAGGACTGTCTGAATTGGTGCAGCCTTCGAAGCAACTGGCGTATTCGTTAAGAGTGTGATTCGAGCGGAAGGAAAAGAATGCTTGATCGCATGAAAAACAGGCAATGCAATAATAGTGTCCCCTAAACTACCAAGACGATAGATGAGTATGCTATTATGTTTCTTATTAAAATCCATTTAAAAAATGACACTATACCTCAGCGAATTCTTTTTCTGAATGTTCTGAGATTTCTAATTGTTGTCGAGATATACAAGCAGCAAGCATCAACCCTGCACTAAAAATAATAAAACCTAGATTAGTCGGTTGAGAAGTTTGACCGATGACCAAAGCGGGCAAAACAAAAGCAGACAGGATCAAAGGCAAGGTGTTCCCTTTAATTGAATTTTTAACTCCTAAATATAAGAGATAAACTGCTAAAAAAACTCGAAATAAAATGTAAAGCGTTCCCACAAAAACTCCCAACTCTCCCATGATGAGTCCCCACTCGGTTTCAGAAATGAGAAAGTCGACCGCCCCAGACAAGCGCATAGCACCTACATTGGTTCCCATTCCAATACCTCTTCCAAAAAGCGGTGATTCATTTGCGATGACCAATCCATCCCTAAAAGCTCCACCTACTCGCTCATCCAAAACACCAATCACTCCTCTGTGCCCACCTTCAAATTCTGTTGCGTCTTCCCACCTCGCCAAGAAAGCCTGACTAGCTTCACTAAAAAGTGGCGTTTCAGCTAGAATTATTGCTGTTACCGAAACAATAGCAAAACCAAGAAAAAAGTTTTTGATCGCTTTACCCGCTAAAAGACAAGCAAAAACTGCCAAGGCCAAAACCAGAGAATAGCTAAATAGCAACGTTCGACTAATTGACAGTGGCAAGGCAAAAACGAGCGTTCCCGCACTCAACCAAATCCACTTGGGAACTGGTTTCGGGCCAGAGGTAACCCAAGCCGCAAAAACTGCCGCTGTGAGTCCATAAAAACTTGATACTCCAGTGATAAATGAAAAGGTTCCAGGGGGTCTGAATTTATCTAAAGCCCCAGCAAATCCAGCACTCCCCTCGCCCCCAGGCGCGACATTGATAATATGCTCCTGAGGCAACGAAAACTGAAAAGCAATTAAAACTGTCATAGGTATACTCAGCAGTAAAAGAGCTTTCGCAAATTTCCAAACATCATCGATTGTGAAAACTGCTCCAAATAAAAAAATAAGTGGAAAATGAAGCAGTATGATACGTGCACCAAATAATGCCGTAAACCAGTCCTTATGCCCAAAAAGCATCGCCAATACCATAGCCAATCCTGCAATTGAATACAATGTCACGATACAGATCTGATTGATACCATGCATTATGTAAGGCCACACCAGCACAATCGCCGCAATGCAAATGGGATCTCGTGCTAAAAGCAGTGAATCCGATAATCCAGGGATAATCCACTTCCTCAGAGCACCCTCAAAAATGAGAAGCCAAAAATAGCTCCAAAGAAGGAGCTGAATTTTGCGTTCACGCGTCATCTGAAATTTAAAAAGAAGAGCTTCTAACCAATTTTATAATTCTACCCACAAGCATTTTATTTAACCACAGAGATCACGGAGAGCAGAGAGGAAAAAGAAGGGCGCGAATGGGGCAGGGCAGAAACAAAAATTCTGCAAGCAGGCTTACCAGATTTTTGCTGTTTTTCTGCCAATCCTAGCTTGCTGGGATCACCCATGCCCGAAATCCATGGTTAGTTTTCCTCCAACCGTGAATCGCCCACCGGTTGCTGAATTCTAAATTCGCGATGCAGAAATGACTGATCCAACAGCCTCCGAAATTTTTACACGGTATGAAGCCCATGTGAGTTGATTTGCTTTCTCTTTTGCAGCACTACTCATTGATGAAAGAAGTCCCCTATCACGGTTGAGGATTTCCAATTTTTCCGCAATAGATTCCGGACTACGAATTGGAACAAGAAATCCCGCCTTGCCATCCTCAACGAGGTCCTGAGCTCCAGCATTTTTAGTTACAATAATCGGCAATCCACAAGACATAGCCTCTTGCTGCACAAGGGCACGCCCTTCGACAATCGAAGGAAGCACGAACACATCGCAAGAGCGCATTAATTCAAGAACCTTATCATTCGAACGAGGCGGATGATAAATGAAACTAGAATATTCATTCCGATAAAATTCCATTTCTGTGACTGGACTTCCTAACAGATGAAGCTCGTATTTTTTAGGATCGAGCATCTTCAAGGCTGCAAAGACATCGGCTAACCCCTTTCGTTGGCTCATTGAACCAGCAAATAAAATACGCAATTTGGAATAGGATTCTCCTTTTTTCTTATCCAATAGCTGAATATCAATCGGGGATCCAAAGGGAATAACGCAAATTTTTTTTGAATCTCGAATTCTCTTAGGTATTGAATCAAAAACAAACTGGCTTGGACAAATCACCATATCTGCCAAGTCGAGTTCTCCATCTTTGCGCGCGAGTTTATCAGCAGAATCACTCACTCCAACAAGCGTGCGCCGCCAAGAAGGCCAGCGCTTTGCCTCTTGCTCCATAAGTGCCCTTCCAACACGCCAGTAGGCTATGGGCAAATCATAGATACACTTGATACCATTTTTTTTGGCATCGCGAAAAGTTTCTAATGCTCCATCCTCGTAACAATACACCCCAGCCAAATTGGGTTGCTTGGAGACATAATATGCAACCTTCCTGTCGAGCGACCAATAAACTTCATCGATCGAGGCGAAACTTAAGGTAAGCGGTTGCAGGAATGCAGAGCGCTGTGCGATCAGTCGCAGTCCCTCTCGCCAGGGATGAAGCTTCAGCTTAGATAGCAATCCCGCATGGCAGTTCCTGCGGCGCACTTCCCCGAATCCCGGAAGCGCTCCGAGCCGGTCGAAAAAATTCCCGTCGCACGCCGCGATGCAGGTGTGGAAGGAATCAAGCAATCCACCCTCCAAAAGCGCGAGGGCGACCTCGCGCACATTGCTGTTTGCGGTGGGGTGGGAAAGTGCAACCATGGAACCTGCAAGCCAAGAATCTCAATTTTTCGCGACCGCCACAGGCGCGTACGCCAAGAGCTTTTTTGCGAAAACCGCCGGAGTGAAATCGGCAAGGTGACGGTTTGCCGCATCCTGCGAGAGCCCCGGTCCATCCAAGGCTTGCGCGATCGTCTGGGACAGAGAATCCGCGCAACCCGACCGGAAAGTCATGCCGCAGGGCCCGATCGCATCCGGCAACCCGCCTCCATCCGAACCAACAACGAAACACCCGCACGCCGCGCCTTCGAGCGCGACGAGCCCGAACGGCTCGGGCCATACCGAAGGGACTACAAGGATGCGATGCCGATGCATCAACCCCGCCAATTCCATGCCGCAGGTCTGGCCGACAAATTCCACTTGGGACTCCAAACCCAGGCTTCGCGCGAGTGCCCACAAGGCGTCCATTTCGGGCCCCTCTCCAACGATGGATAACTTGGGTCGCTGCGGATTTTCTTTGGTGCCAAGCATGTTCAGGGCCTGCAAAAGCACATCGACTCCCTTGTCACTAACTAGGCGACCAACGAAAAGGAGGTCCCCATCGCGCGGAGTGCAGGGAAGAGGACGGAATATCACATCGTCGTAAAGGTTTCCCACCACCTCGCTGCAACTTGGCAAACGGAGCGCAATCGCATGGCTGATGGCCAGATTTTTGAATGCGGCGGAAAAAATCCACTTCAGGTGCCCGACGGCTTGCGGGGGTTTTCCCCAAGGCTGGAAGTAGGTTTGGTGAAGGATTACTGTCTTCGCGGTTTGGTCCGCAGCGGGCAAAAGCGTCCGAAGGCTGAGGTTGCTCTGGAAATAAAAGTCTGCGGACCTCACAAGCCGCCGCAGCGTGCCAAGACCAGGGTTCCGATGGACGCCCAACCCTTCCCAAGTGGCCGGTCCAGCAGTTTGCGTTATGATTTCGACATGGTGACCCAAGTTCGTCCAAGCTCGGGCAAGCAGGGACGAAACTTTTTCAATTCCGCCCACGCTCGGGGAAAAGGCATGGCTGGAGAGCAGAATTTTCATCCGTAACCTTTTCAAAAAATTGCGACGTTTTCACCGCACCGAGGCGTGCGACGCCTTTTGGAGAAACCATGCGTCTACCTGCAAGGTCTCGAAACGGGCGGTGTCCTCGTGGCATGGTTCGATCACCGTCAAATAAAAACCATGTCCGTAGATCGTCGGAAGAAGCTCGTGGAGAAGTTTCTGCCCTTGGTAAAGTTCTTTCAGGGACAACTCCACGATGAGAAGCTTGCAATCCCGGATGGATTCCGTTGCCCCAGCAAGAACCTCGCTTTCATGACCCTGGACATCGATTTTCAAAGCAAATGAAGACGCCGAGGGAACCAAGTCGCGGCGGATTTCATCCAAGGTTTTCACTTCGACCACTTCGGAAAAATCCGTTCCGACAGCCGGATGTGACGCCAGATTGGTCGGTGTCGGCGCTTTGAAGGAACTACTGAAAGAATCTTGGGATACATGGAGTTCAAGCGATCCGGAAGCCGACCCCACCGCCAGTTTATGAACGAACCACTTGGGGTCACCGTCGGCCCGCAACTCCAAAGCAACGAATGCCCGACTTCCGGGTTCGAAGGAATGGATCGGACAGCGCCAGCCATTGCCGCGCAACCAGCCGCCGAATTGACCTTGGTTCGCGCCGATGTCCAAAAAAGCATTTAGTTTAAGGCTTTGAAGCAAATGTAGCTTGCGCGCCGGGGCATGAAACCTTGGGTCGAATCCGGAAATATCCAGATTGAGCGCTCTAAAAACGGATCGGAAAAGTCGCTTCATTCGTTAAAACTGGCCAATGCACACTTACCCGCCGGTGCCGTTGGGGACCGAACCGTCGGAGAGCCAAGCCAAGGTATCCCAGCCGCCCAATACCCAGGAATAACCCGCGCGCCGGAGTTCCTGATGGAGCCGCGAGCGGGCATCCTTGCCAAGATGGAGATGCTCGAAATTAATAAAACGGGGTTTGTTTTCCAAAACCAGGGCCATGGTGACGATCACATGATCGAAGCCCTCGGTATCAACCTGCAGCAAGTCGATGGCACGAATGTTTTCCTCTTCCAAAAGTTGCGACAATGGCAGCGTAGAAACCTCGATGCTCCAGATATGTCGCTCTTTCACACCGTTTCGAAGGAGATGCTCACGCGAAAAACTCGAGAGTTGCTCTCCCGCGTAAGGACAATCTTCCGAGAGCGTGAAAATAAATCTATTCCCAACACATTCATCAATAGCGATTTGACGACACACTATATTCGGACGGGATGAGTGCCTAGCCGCAAGGCGCTGATACGGACCGGGCAGTGGTTCTACCAAAAGCGCTCGGCAATCCGAAGACGCAAAAAATTTGGCGAGAGGATCATGCAACGATCCATCGGACGCGCCGATTTGAACAATGCAGGGCTTCGGGGAATCCGTGCGAAGAATTTTAAAAACCAATTCCAGCGGATGACCCGAAGTCTCGGATTCGATTCGGCCAAGAAGCCCAAGCATGCGGCGGCGGACATGATTTTTAATGGAATGAAACATTTTTGGTAGAACGATTTAGTTGTAACCCTTCAGACAACCGCAAATCAAGCTGGAGAACTGTTCCTTCAAGCGAATTCTCCTTTCTTTATTCTTGACAAATATTGGGGTCCCAAACCACTCAAGGCAATGCCTCACAAGAAGCGCCACGGGCCAGACCGCGAAAATGGCAAACTGGTGGTAACGGCGGAAATAACGCAGCCGACCGCGATGAAAATTAAGCGCCCTGCTTTTGGACCAATCGGAAATTGCATTCCTATTGTCATGAATGACATCAGAACTTTTAATGACCCCCATTTTCCAACCGCATAAAGCCAACCTTTTGGCCCAGTCCACATCGCAATCGGAAAATGGAAAAGTCTCGGCATCCATCCCCGCAGTGTCTTTCCAGGCCTCGGCTTTCACCAAGATCGGGCTGGTGAAAACCACATCGACAAAACTGAATTTTCCGCCCACGGAATTTTCCCACTGATAGGGAATCCGTTCCATTTGAAAAAAATGACTGATGCGGTTCCCCGCAAGAAAAGCCCGCAGGGTGGGAAACGGCATCCCGACCCCAGCGGGGCGGCCATCGTGACGGCGGACCGTAAATCCGCACGCCGCAAGATTTTTCCGGGCATCAAGTTCGCACAATGCCGCCCGCACCGGTTCGGCCCCAGAGATCGCGTTATCGGTCTCATAGAACAGCAAATGCGTCGCAGCAGGCGTTTCGTCCAGCGCAGCGAAAGCCCCCGCGTTGAATCCCGCCGCGATCGAGCGGTTTTGCCCGGGCGCGGGTGTCAGCACTTGGAAATGCGGATCGCCGGACGCCTTAGCGTGAAGAAAATCCAGACTGCCATCCGTGGATCCGGCATCGAAAACATAAACATCGCACTGAAAATTAGATATATTTGAAATCCAACCATCCAACGCACCGAGGCATTCCTGGAGCAGAGCGAACCTGTTGAAGGAATTGATGATGATGGCTATCTTACTCAAAGCGCTTGTTGTCAAATGGTTTGTTGACTGCGGCCCCCACATTCGGCGCGCTTGAGGTCCGCAAGGAATTGCCGACAGACTTCTGGCACGCTGTCACGGGGAAAGGGGCGTTCCATAGCCAAGGCTCGGTCAACGCCTTCGCGTGTGGGCGGAAAGCATCCGGCAGGATACTGTTTAGCATGAAAAGGATCGGGAGCTCCAAAAATCACCGGCACGCCATGGTCATGCATCGCGACAACCGTTCCGCTTTTTCCTGCGATGCTCAACGGAGTTGTCGCCAAGCCCACATCGATATGCTGCAGAATCGCCGAGATTTTTTCGGGTGATTGCGGTCCCAGAACAACCGACCGCGCGCTCGCGGGAAGATTCGACATCACGGAAGTCCACGCATCCAAGCCGCCCGCTCCACCGATTCCCCCGAAGTGGATGAAAATGATTTTTTTTCCTTGCTGATCCGCGACCTCAACGAGTTCTGACAGAATGCTTCCGGGAATGCTTCCGGGATGAACGCTGCCGAAGACACCGCACTTGAGAATTCCTTGGAGTTCGCTTTCCGAAAAAAAGCCGAACTCCCCCCAAGGTTCGACAGGAGACTCCACGACCGGAATGTTCCCGAAAAGCGGCAGCACCGCCGGGCGCGCCCCAAGCTTGTGGAGCCTGCCCCTGAAAAGCTCGTTATGGGTATGAACTAAAGGATGGAGTTTTCGAAGCAAACCCTGAACAATGTGGCGTTGCAACCCATAAATGATGGAATGCTTGCACCGCCTCCCCGGGGCATCGCCATACCAGAGTTCATGAAACATCACATGCCAGCGGAACCCGCCGCCAAGTGAGGCGAGGCGCTTCGGCAAAAGAAACGGCAGTCCTTTGCGATGGAATCCATAAGGCACATATTGCAAACTCACCCAATCGGGTTGGTATTCGACAACCGCCCTTTGAATCGTCCGAATCCGCTGAAGCCAACCCGTGCTCGACGATAGGCGGGAGTCCATTTGCATCCGATCTACCGCCCCCACATTACTTTCAAAACCCGGAGCGGGCTGCAGGTGCCGATCGTTGATGGCAATAATCCAGCTTTTATGGCCCTGTGATCGGAATTCCCCAGCCAACCGCGTTGTATAATCTCCAACCCCATCCCGACCCGCTTCAAGCGACGCACAGAAAAATAAAATTTTCAATGTGTGTTCTGCATTTTCGGTAATAGTATGATTGAAATGCATCTATGGAATATTTTCTGACAAGGGCACGGCGGCAAATTCGGTGCTCCGCCAAAAACGCGACCGATTTTCGGAAAGGGAAAAATGTGAGCGCGCAAGATGTTTTGCATTTTTGGAAAATTCTGGACCAGTCATTTTGAGGAGCGGAATTTTTTCCACAAGATCAAAGTGATTCAAACTTTCTACCAACATAGCGGCATCCGATTCCGAAAGAAGACGGGCGGCGGCCGAGTCCAAGGGGCCATGGTAAAGAATTGCCCCGGATGCCGCCAAGTATCCGATCATTTTCGTAGACATGCTGTATTTGAAAAAATGCGGATCGCTGAATTTCATCGGAAAATAAAGAATGTCAGCCTCCTCAAGGTCGTTTTTCAATTCGCTGTCGCTCAAAGTGTGCGGACGATATTCGATTTCAAAATTCCTCTTGTTCAGCGGCTTGATGGGATGCCCGCCGCGGAAAACAAGTTTCAGGGGTATTCCTTTTTTTTGAAGTTCATCCAAAGCATCGGCCAGGACCTCGAAGAGTTGGTAGTAATCAAGATGCAAAGAACCACAAAAGTAAATCGTTTGGAGTGAAATTTCGAAATTTTTCGGAGTGGCAAGATCTGCTTCTTCAATGCCGTCTGTCACCACCTTCCAATCACGCCTTCCAAAAATCTCATCGTAATGCTCGCCCATCGCGGTGGAAATCACAAATCTCCTGTCCGCCCGTTTCCAAAGTTGCTCGATATCCTTGAAGGAACTGACTGATGCAAAATGGTCATGGAAGGAAACCCAAAGCGAGCGCTTGGTCAGAAATTCCTCATCCAGAAGCGCTCCAGTGAGACTCCCATGGGCCACAAGGTGGACGATGTCACAATCGATGCGTTTGGCCACATTCAGGATTTTTCGGGAATTGAGGAGGTGAAAAAAATTTTGTCTGAAGAAGGAAAAAAATGGGCGCAAGACCGACCTGTGCCAAGACCTCATCAACGGATTTATGAAAACGCCTTGTTCAATGAGTGGACCTTCCGGCAATGGCCCGGAAAAATAATTGGCAACCAGTGAAATGGTTTGATCTGCAGCAGGCTCAAGAATTCTTCTAAGAATCCTAGCTCCGCCGCCGGAAGAGTTGACGGAAAACGGCTGTGAGGTCAGCAATTTGCATCGGGCGGGTGGATTTTTTTTCACAAACCCTGATTTCTGTAAATCGCATCCCCTTGCAACAATCGACCTTTCGGGTCATTCGAAAAATCACCAAAACGGCAGAGTTCGAATCCCGCAGCGCGGCAGAGTTCGTCCAATTCGTGAAACAGTGCGCAGCCTCGGTAGTGTTCTACAAACAGCATTTCGATCTGGAGATACTTCGTTCGCCGCAGAGTATTCTTCGCTCCCGCGAGCAGCAGCTTTTCGGCTCCCTGCACATCGACCTTGAGGAGGTCGATATGTTCGATGTTTTCCTCCTCGCAGAGGGCGTCAAGCGTGCCAACGACGACCTCGATCTCCTTCTCGCTGGACATGTCGAGTTGGTAGGCATCCGTCATTCCGGGACTCATTTCCAGAAGAGACGATGCCTGCGCGGTGCGGCTGATCGTGAATTTGGCGCGGCCTTTTTTGTCAGCCATCGCCGCCTCAACGACTTTCATTCCAGGCAGGTTGAGTTTTCGCAAGCCCTCGGCATTCGAAGGCAGGGGTTCGACCAGAATCGAACTCTTGAGGGGGAAATAAAGCGCGGCTCTTTTCGCATACCATCCATCATGCGCACCGACATCCACCAGCACCTCAACTTCACTAGGTTGGAAAAATTGGAACTGGTGCCAGGCAGCCACATACTCTCTGTCCATCAACCTTACCAGCGGTAGTCCATCGCCGCCGAGGTATTCGCATAAGTCTTTAATGATTATCAGCATACGATGGAAAAGGGATTTTTTCATGGACTGCCGGTTTTCAGTTTTTTTCGAAAAAGACCACCGCGTGGTCGCGAGAGGCGCTGTAGGGCGGAGGGATCTTCCATGTGGCGGACTTGCGGAGAAAGGGCAGCCAATCGATTGCAGCAACGATGGCCGATCCGTGATGGCGGTAACGGAACGCGTAAATCCACTGGCGAAGATGCTGCGTCATTCGATTGAAAAATTTCGTGTCGTAATGGCTACATTCCTGCCAAGAGGCGAGCCGCAATCCATACTCCTCCGCAAAGCAGGAAGCGTAATGTTTTGTGATCATGCAGAGGTGCTGGATGCTGCGGAAATACCAGAAATTCGGAATGTCGGTTTGGCAAGCCCTGCAGTCGGCATTTCCTGTCGAGACCACTAGCATCCCGCCAGGCTTGACGAGTTCGGTCATCTCCCGAAGCAGCATGGTGGGATTGGAAAGATGCTCGAAGACATCCATCAAAAGAACCGCATCAAAGGTTTGCTGTAAGGATTTGAGATTCTTCCAATCTGCCGGCATTTGAATTCCCTTGGCGGCCGCTTCGCGCGCGGCGGTTTTGTTAACCTCGAATCCCCACTTTCCTAATCGAGGATTTGCCTGTTCCAACAAGCGCCCGGAGCTGCATCCGAAGTCAAGCACCTGACTGCCTGCGGGCAGGGAATCGAGATGCCTCAAAACGGGCCTCTCGCTGGGATAGGTCCGACACGCCGACCAGTTAGAATAATCCACATCCCCGTAGAGAAGCTCGAACAAATCATACGAAAGGATCGAATTCTTGAAAACCAGACCGCAGGCGCCGCAGCGAAAAATGCGGTATTCGTTTTGCCGAAAAATCAATGAACGCGTGCGGAATTCAAAAGGTTTTCCCTCGCCGCGCAAAGGGTGTGGAAAGGAACACCCACATCCGGGGCAGCGGCCATTTCGATCCTCGGGAATAATGGTTTCACGGAGTGCCATGCGTGGAAGGCTCCATTGAAAAGGCGTAAAATCCCCAAACCACCTGCACCAAGAAGGAGGCGGCGTTACTGTAAATTCCAAACAAAACAACGGAATATGTTGTTCTTAAATCCATAAAAAAAAGCATAATGCATTGTGAAAACAAGACTGACAGAATGTAAGCCCACACGCCCCAGCTAAAAATCCATTTTCTTGCAGTATGCATGCTGAAAAGAACATTTGTGAGATAGGCCAATGAGGACGATAGTAACAGCCAGCCCATTAGAGGCGAGAGATCGAAGTATTTTTCACCAAGAATCCAGATCAGATACTGAGGGGCCACAAAAGCGCCCAATGTTCCAAACGCGCACAGGGCGGATGCCCCGAAAAAAATAGTAAGGTATTTCCTCGCCAGTAGGGATCGCGCTGTTTTGGCAATTTGCGGCGCGATGAAAACTCCATTGAAGGCCCCTAGCATAACAAAAATTTGAGAGATTCGACCCAGCGCTCCGACTTCCGCAATGCTCTCCTGCCTACCGAAAAACGAAATCAAATAAATAGAAATCTGACCTTGGAATGCAAAAAAAAGGATGGCTGGAATCATTGGGCGAACCAATGTCAGCGACTCATGATTTTTCTCCGGATCGGGGTCTTTTGGTTCCTCCAGAAACGGCAAGGCTTGTTTTCTCCGGGCCAAACCGATCGCCGTGGTCGCCAGCGCCGTGATCCAGGCAACCACGGCGGTTGAAATGGCTCCACCAATGTGGAACACCCAACACCCCCCAAGGCGGAGTGCAGCAGATACGGATTGCAACAGGTAAAGCCCTGCCATGTCGTGCCGGATGAGGAACGGCACCGAATAAAAATTGTTCCAACTGAGAAAGAATGTATTGGCAAGCAGGGCCAAAACCAGCACAAGTCCAAGCTCCAATCCCCAGCCTTGGCGCAGAAAAAGCCATAAGAAAGCTGCAGCGATTACGGGGGCAGCTATCAGAAAAAAAAGACTCTGGTAGTGTTTCGCGGACCGGATGTAGCCACCTACCGTTTCTTTGTCGGTCCGGCCAGCAAGCAGACCGATGAGGGAATTTCCCAGACCCATTTCGGCTAAAATGCCGACTGTGCCTTGGAATCCAACCAGCAAAGTATAGATCGCATATTGTTCGACATCAAGCCACCGCAAGAGCATGAAGCCAGTCAGAAGGTTCAGCGCTTGAACGCTTGTCTGACAGAAAAAAAATTCCGACAGCTTTTGGACCTTCGGAAGGATAAAGCGCAGGGGATTGGATGGAAAAATTTTTGCGCTCAAATGGCGTGAATGATTGTGCAGACAGTTTGCTCGCTTACGCAGCGCTCGATTTTACTTACCCAGTCAAAATCCCCGCCGAGCCCAAACAGTTCCCCAGTCACCAGAGGATTCGTGATGGAAGATTTCAAAACCGAAGGCAAGAAGGTGCGAATGAACCTCGCTAAAAGCGTGGCGGTTCATCAAGTGATACTCCATCCTCAAATGCCGGATGGCTTTCCAATGTTCGGGATCGTCGAACATTTCCCACTCGGCTCCTTCGCAATCGATCTTGGCCAGATCGACTTTACCGCCGAGCCGCTCGACCGCCATGCGCAAGGAAACCTGCGGCACAGCCCCGCCACTCGCGACAGAGGTTGTCCGGGCTTGATTGCTGTCGCCGGATTCTTCGAGAAAAACGGTTCCTTCCGAGGATCCGACGGCCTCGCGGAAAACCTCGGCCCGCACTAGTGCCGCATTTTGCTCGAGGACCGGAAGAATGCGTGGATTCGGTTCGTAACAATGTATGGTGGCGTTGGGAAAAAAACTTCCTGCCGCAAGTGCAAAAAATCCCTGGTTCGCCCCGATGTCCAAGATAGTGGAAGGCGTTTCCTTTAACGCATCCAACCCATAACCATCCTCGATAAGGCACATCAAAAAATCGATGCGGGCTCCGTGCTCGCCGTTTGAACGGACATTCACAAAGCCGGCCCCCAGTTTCACTCGCGCGGGAATCAGGAATGAGGCCCGTCGCGTGAACGGGATCCCGAGTCGTTGCGCATTGCGGATGCGTCGGCAATGCGCGACGATTTTTTTAAAAATTTTTCTCATTTGCCTTGGATTCCAAAGAGCACTGAAAAAGTGGCCGGTCTTCTTCCTCGAAGTTGAAGCTTGCGAAGTTCCTTTTCATTGCCATCAAGCGGCCTGTCGGCGTGCCTGCATAACCCAGATCCGGATCGTTTGGCGCACAGGTCGTGGAAAAAGACACAGCGGCATCGCAAGCATCGTTCGCCAACTAGGACTCAAACAGAGGGATTTAAAAAAACACCTTGCAGCTTCCGAGACCCGGCCGAAATCCATCCGATCCAAACCCGCGCGGAAAAACGCATTGGCCAAGCGGCAGCGCAAAAGTTTTTCAAAGCCGGGAAACCAGCCTCTTTCGATAAGTTGCGAGGCGATATGGATCGTGCAGTCGGACTTGTCGACGCTGGGTCTGGCAGTTTCCATTTTGGGATGAATTCGCCAGCAGGACAACCGCTCGGGGACATGGTAAAAAAAGCCGCCTGTAGACGCCAAGGCGCAAGCGATCCAAAAATCATAGGCTCCGGCAACTTGCGCCGTCAGCAAGGTAGTATCTAATGCGGCCTTCCTAAAAACCGAAGCAACTGCTAAGGGAACACCGTTGTGGACCAGTAAAAATTCACCAAGATTTGCAATCTCTCCCTTGGGCAGGCCAAGACGCCCATGGAATATGGTGTTTTGCTCGGTGGCTCCTGCCATCACCTCCCCTTTGGCATCCATCAACCAATGGTCGCTGAAAGCCAACACACAGTGCCCGTCGGATTGAAGAGGAGGAAGAAGAGCTGCAAGAAACCCAGGTTCCATACGATCATCGTCATTGAGAATCGAAATAAAATCCGACCGGCAATCTTCGATGGCAGCCCGCAGGCTTTCAGCCACACCAAGGGTTTTCGGATTTGGGCGATAGCGGACTTTTCCGCATGACAGATGAGGATCACAAATGTCCTTGGCGATCCTTTTTCCGGAATCGTCAAGGACAACAATCTCGAAATCGCGGAAGGATTGGTTCAGGGCGCTTTCTATCGCAGTCTGCAAATAGTCCGTGCGGTTGTAAACCGTGACGAGGATCGAGACTACTGGGTGCATGAAAAGAGGTTTTTTTGAAATGATTCCGCAGCGTAATTTTTACTGCAAATGCACGCGGGAATATCCGCGTAATTTTAGGCAGAGGGTTTTTGCAGAAGCGCGCCGACTGCCACATGGCTAGGGAAAAACATTCCTTTGCCGGAGGTGTAGAGAAGTTTGTGCACTAACCGCGACCAGAGCAAGCGAGCAGAGTTGCCGCACTGGGGCGGATATTTGTAATTGCCGGAGCCATCGCGGAATTTTTCCACGCCCCCCTTGCCGACATATTCAAACGACTCGCGATCAAGTATCAAACTTTTCCGGCGCGCGTATTCCTCGTAGAGATTCGGAAGAATTCGCCAGGTGTCCATGGGGTAGTTGTGCAACGGCCAGATGGAAGGAGTCACAATCGCACAACGTCCGCCGGGTTTTAGCAGCGACACTGCATTGTCGAGAACGCGCAAGGGGTCGAAGGTATGCTCCAAAACATTCAGGACCAGAACGCACCCGAAGGGCCCGGTCGATGAAAAGACGCCCATATCTTCGCTGCGCTCAAAATCGGCGACAAAATCGACGGCAGGCGTTTTCTCGAGATCCGTTCCAAAGTATCGCAAACCGTTCGACTCGATCAACTCGCGGCATGTAGCCCCGCCGTATCCAACTCCCAACTCAAGTATTGGACCTTCGAGCTTATTTTTAGCCAGTAAGCACTGGATCCAATTCAAGTCTTCATTTGTCATAAGTATTTTTTATATGCTGCCGCCTTTGGTCGCCGCGCACGAGGTCGGGACTTTTTCGAGGTTTGGTTGCATTGTGGCTGCTGGCGGCGGGGTGCGGATGTTAGGCGCTGGTGCCGTAGGCGGAGTCTTTTTCGTATTTGTCGCCGTAGTAGTAATAGTAGTAACCAGCGGTGCGGCCGGTGGGGAGGCGGTTGAGGACGAAGCCGCCGATGGTGGCCTGGGCTTTTTTCAGGAGCATGATGCAGCGCAGGATGGCTTTGCGCGGGGTCTTGCCGGCGCGGACTACGAGGATGGTTTTGTGGACATGGGGAGCGATGACCAAGGCGTCGCTGACGGCATTTACCGGGGCGCTATCGATAATGATGCGGTCGTAGGTAAGCAGGAGTTCGTTGAAAAGGGCGGGGAGATCGGTGGCGGCGAGGAGTTCGGCGGGATTGGGCGCGCGCTGGCCGGCTGTGATGAGGAAGAGGTTCTCGACGCCGGTTTGATGGATGATGGATCCCAAGGGGGCGTTTCCGCTAAAGTAGTCTGTGAGGCCGGCGGGTGTTTGCTTGGGATCGAGCAGGGCTTTGTTGAGGCTGGGGCGACGCAAATCGGCATCGATGAGCAAGGTTTTCAGGTTTTGCTGTGCAAGGACGACTGCGGTGTTGAGAGATGAGTAGGTTTTTCCTTCCTCGGGTATGGCGCTCACAAAAAGCATAATGCGGCGGTCTTTCTCCGGACCGAGCATGGAGAGTGAGGCACGGAGGGTGCGGTAGGCCTCGGCGAGCGAGGATGCGGGGTCGTCGAGCGTGGCGATGGGATATTTCGCGTGGTGTATTGGCGTGGTCGAGGCGGATGCGGAATTTTTGTTGCCGCGTTTGGATTTCCCAATTTTTGGTTTGTAATAGGGAATTCCGACGAGCGAGGGAAGTTGGAGTGCGGCCTCGGCATCGTCGACCGAGCGGAGGGAGGCGTCCAGGCCATCGGCAAAAATGACGATGCCGACAGCCAAGAAGAGGGAGAACCCGAAAACCATGGCGAGGGTGCGGGAGCGCTGGGGCTTGGATGGACTGCTGGCGACCATAGCTTCTTCCACCAGAGTGTAGGGTGTTTGCTCGACGGCAACTGTCATGGTGGTCTCCTTCATGCGCTTGATGACGGATTGATAGAGTGCACTGTCGCTCTCGACATCGCGCTGGAGGACATTAAAGGGAATGGCGATTTTATTGAGTTCCAGGGCGGCGGCCTCCTGCTCCTTGAGGGCGGTGCTGAGTTTGGTCTCGGTCTGGACGGCGGCCTCGTATTGGCCATTCAAGATATCGCCGGCCTTGCCGACATTCTCATGCAGGGCTTGTTTGAGGGAATCGATACGAGTGGATGCAGAGATGTATTTCGGATGCAGGGAACCATAGCGGTCCTGCATGGCGGCGAACTCGGTTTCAGCATCGAGGAGACGACCACGGTGCTCGGCGACTTGGGGAATTTCGGAAACGCTGGCGATGCGCAGGAGTTGGTCGACATTTTCGGAGCCGGCGGCGCGCACCTGCTCGATATCGGATTCCAGCCGCAGGCGCTCGCCCTTGGCGCTGGTGACCTTGGTGCTGAGTTCGCGGAGGCGCTCAACGATAATGTTCTGCCGCTCCTCCAACGAGACGGCTTGGTTTTGCTCTTTGTAGCGCTGGAGTTTTGCTTCGGACTCTTCGAGCTTTTTTTTGAGCTTTTCAGCCTCCTCTTGGAGGAACTCCGAGGCCACGCGGTTCACAGAGGCCCGCTGGCTGAAATTCTCGCGCATGAATTCCTTAACGATGGATGCTGCCAAGTCTCGTGCCATGACGGGGTCGGTGTCTTCGACGGTGATGTCGATGAGGCGCGTGCCTCGACGCAGGGCGACCTTCAATTTACCACGGAGCTTGTCGGCGAGCTGAATTTCCGTGGGCGGGCTGGGATTGTTGGGATTCACAAAGGCCGGGTTCTCGCGAAGTTTGTTGGCATCGATTACGCGCAGCATGAGGTTCCGGCTGGAGAGGGTTTGGACGATGGTGTTGATGAAGTCCAATGCAGACGGGTTCTCCTGAACAACGCCATCGATTTTGACGAATTGCTTTTCCTGCTGCTGCACCTGAAGAACGGCGCGGGATTCGTAGATCTTCGGCTGGCGCATGACCCATCCCGTGCCGGCTACCATGGAGATGCAGACGAAAAGAACGATGACCCACCAGCGGGACAGAAGAAGAAAAAACACACGCCTGAAGTCCACTGTGCTCCCAAGCTCCTCGAAGATCTGGCGCGGGCGCGCTGGCTTGTTCAGGCTTTGTGCGTGGCTGGGCGAAGGGGAGTCCATCAGGTCTTAAAAGAGGGATTCCCCGACGGAAATGACATCACCCGGCTTGACGAGCAAAGCGGTCGGATCATCGCCGCGAAGCATGCGCTTGGCGTTGAATTTGAGAACCTGCTCGCGACCGTCTTCAACGCGCTTGATGGTGACATTCGAGGAATCCGCAATCTTGGTGTAGCCGCCCGCCATGCCGATGGCCTGGAGAAGGGTGATCTGGCTGGTGCCGATGATGTCGTAAGAACCAGGCTTCTGGACTTGGCCTAAAACCGTGAAAAGTTTTTTGGCATAGGAACGCACGGTGAGGCTGATCTGGGGATTGATGAGATACCCGTTGCGGTAACGGGATTTTAGGACCTCTATGGCTTCTCCCGTAGTTTTTCCGCCAAGTGCAACCACTCCGATGAGTGGGAAATTCGCTTGTCCCTCGCCCGATATGCGAACGACCGAATCCAACTCGGACTCTTGAAAAACGCGGAAATCCACGAGGTCGTTGGGAGACAGTTTGTATTCCGGTGAACCTTGCGCCCATAAGCGCTGGGCCGCGCCAAGAAGGAGAAGCACTGCAAAAGCGGCGCTCAGAAATTTGAAAATCAATTCTCGAGGGGGAAGCATTTTTTAAAAATCAGAGGAAACTTCGAAATTCCAGCGATTGTCAAACCAACTGTCCTGCTGAAGCGTGGAGTCATTCGCCCTGTATTCGTAGGAGACCGAAGATCGCACATATTTCATAAACGAGTAGGAAATTTTTGGCTTGAAGTAAAAGAAGTTGTCCACGCGTGTCGCGTCGGTGGCCTCGGTGTTCGCGACATAGGTGTCGTTTTCGTAGCCGCTCGAAATGCCGAAGACGAGCTTCTCGGAAAAATTCTGATCGATGCCGATCTCTCCGCCAGTGGCGATGTAATCCTGCCCCTCGATGCTGGGCGAGGCCTGGAGATTCCGATAGGCGAGGAGCTTGAGATTGGTTTTTGAAAACAAGGCATAGTCGGCTCCAACGGAGAAAACCGGGATGATTCGCATGGGCTCGCCGCCGCTGACATATTGATTGAACTGCAGACCCAGCGAGGATTTAACCGCGACTTTTCCCGTGAGGAGGTAACTAGCGCGTGTGTTGAGGGTCTGATACCACATATCCGGACTATCCTGAACATCGGCATAGCCGAGAATTCCTTGCAAACCGATTTTGGTTTTCGGGAAAAGCTCATAGTTGAAACCCGTGGAAGCCTCATAAAAAAAGGAGCTGAGATTCTGCGGATAGTAATTCGCCATCTGCCGAAGCTCAAAATCCAAGTCGGTCTTGGTGCTGTAGGGATAGAGGAACCGGAGCTTGTTGTTGAAAAGGGTGCGCGTAGTGAAAGAGCCCACCTGACGCTGCGCACCGTTGAGATACTGGTAGGTGCTGTCCAACTGGACGGACAAATGCTCGAAACGATACTGCCCGAGAAAACTGCCCTGCTGGTCGAAGGAATTCTGGCTCGTGTATTTTCCGAAGAAAATGCCCGAGGCCAAATACTGCAGCGTGAGAAAATTCTCGGAGCGGTTGCGGTAGTCGCCGAGATCGAAACTGAAGCCGAGATCAATATTGTAGATCATGTCGCCAATACGATTCGTGTTGGTGATGAAAATATTGTCATCGTAGGTTACGCCTGCGGCAATGATGGGCCGAATCCTCCACATCCGGTCATCCGCCTCCGGAGGCAGATCGACCAACTCGATCTCCTGGTCATCCAAGGGCGGCATGCTGTCGACATTCGGGTCCGGCAGCGCGACCAGATCCGCATACTCGACGGAGTTCAGCATTTCGTCCGTTGGCGGGCTTTCACTGGGGAGAACCGGCTCCAACGGAACTATCGAATCCTCCGAATTGGTCTCGGGTGAAATTTCAGGAGGCAAGGTGTCCGCGCGCCCAACAGGCAACGAATACAGGAGAAATGCCAAACAGATTTTTAGGAAGACTTGCCCGGCGCGAGAGCCTGCACTGCCGGCCTGGCGTTCGATGAACGCAGGCTGGCTTGGCAAAGTTTTAAAAAATCTGAAACCCGAAAAGAGACCCATTGATGTTATTCTAAAAAGTCAGCGGAAGGCTTTCAGGGTTTCGATAAAAGACCGAATGCGTTGCAATTTTAGATGGTGCATTATGCCGATGGCGATACAGGCGTGGCTTTCAGGGGTTGGATTGGTGAGGGAGCCGGCGTGGGAGCGGGCGTTGGCGAGGGCTGGCCCAAGGAGCCGGGATTTTGGTTTTGCAAGCCGCCGCTCAGGGCGATCACACCGCCCGGATTTCCGCTGACTGCTCCCAGGGCGGCAATAATGGCATCTCCTTGGGATGGGATGGCGATGGAGACATCCTGGGCGACGGGCACGGTCTGGTTCGGTATGGTTGTTGCAATCACCACCGCAATGGAAGCGGCTTGATCGGGAGCGACTCGGGCGATGGCTGATGCGACGGCAGGCGCCCTCGAAGGAACCACTTGGCTCACCGCAACGGCGACAGCCAAGGTCTGGCCGGGCATCAAACCCGCCAGAGCAGCGGCGATAGCCGGTGCCTGATAGGGCGCGACGCTGGAAACATATGCCGCTATCAGAGGCACCTGGACTGGAAAAGACTGCGAAACATTCAGAACAATCTGGACGGCAATGTTCGGCGACAAGCCGGCGGCTGCGGCCGAAATCTGTGGAGCGAGTTGCGGGCTTATTTGAACCAATTTCTGCGCGACTTGAAGGAGTATCGGGTTGCCAAGAAGCTCGGCTTGCTTGAGAATCCCGGATTGTCCAACCGGCAGCCTTGAAAGAGGGTTGGGCGGTGCGGGAACGGGTGCCGGCGCGGCTAGGAATGGAGTGGCGCTCGTCGACTCGCGAAGTTGCCCGGTCGTCTGAAGCGTGGCCGAAAGCATGTTCGCAAAACCCTGCGGATTTGGAGTGAACAGGATACCGATCGGCGTGGGTCCCAGCCCGAATGCCTGACCAGTAGAGACAGAACGGGAATCACCCGCAGTCGTTGTGAACTGCACACGCCCCTCTGCAACGCCGATGGAAACAGGTGCGTTTTGATTTCCTTTTTGCGAGGACAGAAAAAAACTGGTGCCGCGGATACCGGCGGAACCCAGCGGAGTGAAAACCTGATAGCGCGATTCTTTTTTGAGCTTGGCCACATCGACTTCGATGGTTCCCTCCGCAACGCTGAGCTTGATCTGGGAGGGAGCGGGTTCGTTTGAAGGTTTGTAGTAGGTAAAACCCCGATGGTCGAACGGAGCTTGCTCGAACTGGTCGATGTAGAACTCGGTGTCCGGCTTGATTTGAAGCACAGACCCATTTTCGAAGACCAAATCAACGGCCTCGTTTTTACCCGAAACAATTTTCGAGCCCTGCTGGATGAACATTCCTTCCTTGAGGTTCGAAATCGCGCCTTTCGAATCCACAAACTCCACCTTGCCGCCCTCGACTTTAAGAACGCGCACATTTCCAAGATTCATCGGAGTCGGCTTGGTATCGGTGGGCGACTTTCCCTCCTTCTGCGAATTGATTGCCGAAAGCGTCGCGACGACCGTCAGGATCGAATCCGGGTATTTCTCGAAAGCCGGCTTGAGAGCGTCTGGAAGAGCCTCCGTGGGAATAGATGCGGCAAGCGCACAGGTAACTGCGGAAACGGCATTCCGGACTTCCTGGGAATCAGGAGATCTACGCATCGCGGCGGCATCTAGGGCGGATTCGAAGAGGGACGCGGCATGGGCGGGATCGGCTTTGATGGCGACTCCCAGAGCATCCGACAGTTGCTGGGGCGTGGCGGTTTTAACTGTGACTCCCGCAGGGAACGGAAATAAATTCGCATTTTGAGCGTTTAGGGAGGCAAGCCCCAAAGTCATAGCGAAGAGCAGAGACCTTAACATGAGGATATTTTGGTATTTTAAACCACTCCATGGGTCAATGCGTAAGAATTAAAAATTACGAATAATGCAGGCGCTGAGCTTCACGAAAAAGAGCACAATTTCCGCACCTAGACAGCCAAAAAGCAGACTCTGCAATAAAGCGAATCAGTTTTTTTGATACACCTTGCCGTCGTCGAACATTTTTTCCTCTCGGACGGCCAGGGCTTGGGCAGAGCGATCCATTTCCTGGAAGAAGCAGCTTTCGTAGCCCGTGTGGCAGGCACCAGTTTCTTGCTCGACCTCGAAGAGGAGGACATCTTTGTCGCAGTCGACGAACCAGCGAACGACACGCTGGGTGTGGCCGCTGGACTCGCCTTTAAGCCATAGCTGGCTGCGCGAGCGGCTCCAGTAGGTCATGAGTCCCTTCTCAAGAGTCATGGCGAGGGATTCGCGGTTCATCCAGGCGAACATGAGCACGCGGCCGGAGGGGCGCTCGGCACCGGAGGCTTCTTGGACGATTACGGGAATCAACCCGTCGGCGGTGAATTTAAAATCGAATTCCACAGGATTGCTAAATAAGCCCTGCTGGATAGCCTTTGCAGATCGATTCGACAAATACAAAGAAATGTCCGCAGTCCCACAATCCCTCGAAGCAGAGTTCGCTATCTATCGAAGCGCGGCTCCGCAGACGCTGCGACTGAGGCTTGCCGACATCGAGGACATTCTGCCCCCAGAGCTGCTCCTGCGGCCGATTGCTGAGGATGAAACAGTCGATCTTCCGGCCGCCCACATCCTCGCCCACATTGTCCCTACCCTCTCGCTAAGGCTGCTGGCGGAACTCCAACCAGATCTGATCGAGCCTACTCGCAGCGTGCTCCGTCTGCCTGCACACCGCATTGCGAAAGCCTACGGGCTTCTGGAAACAAGGGATTCCACGCCTTCGGAGCCGGACGATTTTTTGTTTCGTGACGAGATTCCCTCGCCCTCGACGCATCTAGGAAAAATTCTCATGCCCACTGATGAGCCGGAGGCCAAAATCGAGCAACTGCCGTCGGAATCTGTTGAAGCCCCTGCAGAGCCGGAGAGCGAGCCCCCGCCTCGCAGACTTGCGGAGATCATCAGCAATCTTCCCACTTTCCAGCGCGTCACAGAGACGACTTTTCTTACGCTCAAGCCTCTGGCGCCCGAAACTCCGCTGACCGTGAAGGCAGCGGAATCGGAGCTTCCCGACCAGCACGCGCTTCAGGCGCTCTTCATGACGGATGAAAATCTGAGCACCGTCCGCGTTGTCGAGCTCTGTGGCGGGTTACCGGGCATCCAGTCGTGCGTTCTCACCTCTGAAAACCAAGTCGTCGCTTCGCATAATATTCCCGAGGGACTCGACATCGTATCCCTCAGCTCGAATGCCGCCGCCATGCTGCGTGCCATGCATGAAGCCTCGGCAGGCATGGGCATTGGAGAAATTCCTGCCGTCACCCTCCACACCGCGAGAGGCCCGCTGAGCATTTTTCAAAAAGAACACCTTGCCATGCTGGTCTTCCACGGCGACCGGGGGTTCGTCCCCGGCGTGAGGGAAAAAATGACCTCCGCCCTTACAGAACTCACCCACGCACCGCTCGCACTCCCCTCACCCACACCTGAAGGCTGAATGCCATTGCCGCCGGGCGGCACATCATTTAAAGACCAACGCCACTATGATGGAACTTGTGCAAAAGGGCGGCCCCCTCATGTGGCTCATCCTCGCCTGCAGCGTAACCGGCCTCGGGGTCTTTCTGGAGCGCGTCATTTACTTCCACCGCGCATCGATTCAGACGGGGGACTTTCTGCGAGGCTTGGCGAATCTCATAAAAAATAAAAACTACGCCGAGGCGATTCAAGAGTGCGCGGCATCCCCCGGCCCGGTTCCCCGAGTTCTCCACGCGATGCTTCTGCGGCATGACGCACCGCGAACTGAACTGCGCGACATCGCTCAGGAGGCAGGCCAACTAGAGGTTCCGAGACTGGAGCGCAACTTGGCCCTTCTTGCAACCATCGCTTATGCCACGCCGCTCATCGGTTTGCTTGGAACGATCCTCGGCCTGTTAACGGCGTTTCAGCAAATCACCACCCACGGCGGCTATGCCACAGCAGCCGAAATCGCAGGCGGCGTCTATGAAAGCCTGCTTACCTCCGCAGCGGCTCTCACAGTGGCTTTGCCAGCTTTTTTAGCCCATAGCTATCTGTCCACAAGAGTGAATAATGCCATGCACGACATCGAGCGCGCGGGCATCGAAATGCTCGAAATCCTCCGCGTCCCAACCAACGACCAAGAGTGAAACTCCATCGCTCTCCGAGCCTGCATCCAGCCCTGCTTTTCATTGCTCCATCGCTTGATGTGGTGCTGGCCTTGATTTTTTTTATTATCCTGAGCACCTCCTTCCTCTTGCAGCCGGGTGTGAGCGTCTCGGTGCCGGACTCCCCCTTCCTGCTCGCCCCGCAGCGGGATCCGCTCATCGTCAGCATCGTCGCGGCGCCACTTTCCTCCGTGTATTTCGAAAACGAAGAGACCACCCTCGAGGGGCTTCGCGAAAAGCTACACGCCCGCACGGGAAGACACCACACGCTCATCATCAAGACCGACCGGCAGGCAGCATTTGAAAAGCTTGCCGCAGTCATGAACATCTCGCTCGGCCTCGGATACCCGACCGTTATTGCCACCTCGGAAGAAAAGTGAATACCCCGGCGCTGCTTTTCAAGTGGCCCCACCGCCACCGCATCCACCTCCTTCTCCCGAGCATGCTGGTGCTGGCGGCACTAGCCCATGGAGGAATTTTTTTTCTCTTCTCGGTAGCCAATCCCCCTGTGAAAGCCGATGGACTTCACCCCGCACGCGTTTATTTCCTCGACGAAAACAATCCCGCACTTGCCCAACTTGAGACCACTCTGGCCTCCAACGACCCCGCGCTCTTTGCTCCCCGACATAGTGCTTCCGCCTCCCGCGAATCCACCGTCGCTTACAATCCCCAATACGCGTCGGCAAGAGCAGTCCTCCTCAACATGCCACCGAGAAAAAAAACGGATGACGCCCCCGCTTCCGTTGCAGCGCCTGTTGCAATCGCAAAGACTCCGAACCAACGCGCCATTACCTCAACCCGTCAGGACTCGAGCAGCCTTACAGCCTCTCCGGAACTCGCCGCACGCCTCCCAGAGCTACCGAACGAAATCCTCCGTCCTCAGAATACCGAGGAGCTCGATTCCGCCTCGTTTTTTATAGGCATACGCTCTGATGGCACTGTTGCGCACATCCTGCCCGCCCGATCCTCCGGTAATACAGGACTTGATCTCCAAGCACTCCAAATCCTCAAGTCCCTCCGCTTCGCCCCGGCTCAAAACATCCCGCTTGCCTGGGGATTCGTGAACCTCCATTTCGGTGCGGGTCTCCTACCTTCCAGCGAACCATGATCCGCATGCCCCTACCATGGCTCGTTTTTACGGCGCTCTTCATCTTTCTTGCGGGAATCCTCTTCACTTGGATCTGCTACGAGATCGGTCGTCGTCGCCGCGAAGCACGCCAATTCCGCTCCTGGACCAAGTGTGCCATCTGCGCCTTCCAATACAAAGCCAATCTCGAAGCCCGCATTCAAAAGTGCCCACAATGCGGAAGTAAAAACGAAAACATTCCGATCAAGCCGATCTGAGCTCTTCCTTTGGGACTCAATCCCGCATAAGAGATTTCTTTGTGCCAAGCATCGTGTCACACTTGGCGCTTTTCTAGGCATTAATGAGCCATTATGCCCCACATTGAACAACCCTGCATAATGGAAGGCATTTTGTAAATATCACATTTTCATTTTTTTAGATGAAATAGTCTTTTCAGGCCCGCGAATTGCTTAGTTCTAAGCCGCAACATTCAACTCTATGGGAAAAATTTTAGGAATTGATTTAGGAACTACAAACTCTTGCATGTCGGTGATGGAAGCCGGTGAGCCCGTCGTGCTGGAAAACTCCGAGGGCGCACGCACCACACCATCCGTCGTCGCCTTCACCAAATCCGGCGAGCGCCTTGTCGGTCAGGCCGCCAAGCGCCAGGCCATTACGAACCCTGCGAACACGATCTTCTCAGTGAAGCGTTTCATGGGCCGCAAATTCGACGAAGTCCGCAGCGAAGAGCACCGCGTGCCCTACAAGCTTGTGAAAGCCGCAAATGGCGACGCACACATCCAAGTCGAGATCGATGGAAAGCCGAAGAGCTTTTCGCCACAGGAAATCTCCGCCATGATCCTTGCGAAGCTCAAGGCCGATGCCGAAGCCAAGCTGGGTGAAAAAATCACCGAAGCAGTGATCACGGTCCCAGCATATTTCAACGACTCACAGCGCAACGCCACGAAGGATGCCGGAAAGATCGCCGGACTCGATGTGAAGCGCATCATTAACGAGCCCACCGCCGCCTCTCTGGCCTACGGACTCGATAAAATGAAGGACGAGAAAATCGCTGTCTATGACCTCGGCGGCGGCACATTCGACATCTCAGCTCTCGAAATCGGCGACGGCGTCTTCGAAGTCCGCGCGACCAATGGCGACACCCACCTAGGTGGTGACGACTGGGACAACCGTATCATGGACTGGATTATCGCCGAGTTCAAAAACGACTCTGGCATCGACCTCTCCAAACAACCCGATGCCGTTCAGCGCATCAAAGAAGAAGGCGAAAAAGCCAAAATCGCCCTCTCCTCCACGCAGGAATACGAGATCAACCTGCCATTTATCACGGCAGATGCCAGCGGACCGAAGCACATTCAGAAAAAGCTCACCCGCGCCAAACTCGAGCAACTCACCGATGACCTCTTCGAGCGCACGCTCAAGCCAGTTAAAGACTGCCTCGCCGACACCAAGTGGACTAAAAACGACGTTAATGAACTCGTGCTCGTAGGCGGCATGACACGCATGCCGAAGGTCATCGAAACCGCCCGCGAACTCATCGGCAAAGAGCCTCACAAGGGTGTAAACCCAGACGAAGTCGTGGCCATCGGTGCAGCCATCCAAGGCGGCGTGCTCAAGGGCGATGTGAAAGATGTCCTCCTCTTGGATGTCACTCCGCTCACCCTGGCCATCGAAACCGCCGGCGGCATTGCCACTCCGATGATCCCTCGCAATACGACGATTCCGACCAAGAAATCGAATGTTTTCTCAACCTATGCCGACAGCCAGCCGGGCGTGGAAATCAAAGTCCTCCAAGGCGAGCGCCCGCTCAGCCGCGATAACAAGAATCTCGGCACCTTCCATCTGGATGGCATTCCACCAGCCCCGCGTGGCGTTCCTCAGATCGAAGTAACTTTCGATATCGACGCGAATGGCATTCTCAATGTTTCCGCCAAGGACCTTGGCAGCGGCAAGGAGCAGAAAATCTCCATCACCGGCTCCAGCGGACTCTCGAAGGAAGAGGTCGAAAAAATGCAGAAGGAAGCCGAGGCGCATGCCGAAGACGACCGGAAGGCCAAGGAAACAATCGAAATCCGCAATAACGCCGACAACCTCGCCTACCAGTGCGAGAAGCAACTCAAGGAACTCGGCGACAAAGTGGACGGCGCCTCGAAGAAAAATATCGAAGACGCTATCGAAAAAGTCCGCGAAGCCCTCAAAGGCAGCGACTCCGACGCCATCAAGGCCGCCTACGACGAACTGCAAACCAAGTTCCAGGAAGTCACGACCGCCGCATACAAGGCTGCAGCAGCCTCCGCAGGCCCAACTCCTGAACAGGAAGGCGAAGCCGCATCCGAACCGCAGGCGAAAAAGGATGATGTCGTGGATGCCGAATTCGAGGTCCTCGACGAAGACAAAAAGAAATAATTCCAACCACTTTAACAACCCGCTCCGGTTCGCACAGAGCCGGAGCCTGTTAAAAACAAAACCAACAAAACGACACATACACAAATGGCAAACCCAAACATCAAACCTCTCGGAGACCGCGTGCTCGTGAAGCCGCTCGAAGAGAAGGAAATCAGCAAAGGCGGGATCATCATTCCCGACTCCGCAAAAGAGAAACCACAGGAAGCTGAAGTCGTGGCCCTCGGCACCGGCAAGCGTGATGACGACGGCAAACTCGTCGAGTTCACCGTGAAAGTCGGAGACAAAATCCTCGTTTCCAAATACGGCGGCACCGAAGTCAAAGTCGAAGGAGAGTCCTACACCATCATGCGTGAAGACGACATCCTCGGCATCATCGGCTAATCACAACTTAAAACTTAATACTTAAACTTAAAAACTAATCACATGGCAGCAAAACAACTATTATTCGACGAAGCAGCACGTCACGCGCTCCTTCGTGGTGTCGAGAAACTCGCACGCGCCGTCAAAGCAACCCTCGGGCCATCAGGACGCAACGTCATCCTCGACAAAAAATTCGGCAGCCCGACCATCACCAAGGACGGCGTTACCGTCGCCAAGGAAGTCGAGCTCGAAGACGCCTACGAAAACATGGGCGCACAGCTCATTCGTGAGGTCTCCAGCAAAACCAGCGACACCGCTGGCGACGGCACAACCACAGCGACTGTTCTCGCCGAAGCGATCTATCGCGAAGGCCTCAAGAATGTCACCGCAGGTGCCAACCCGACCAACCTCAAGCGCGGCATCGACAAAGCCGTTGAAGCGCTCGTAGAAGAAATTAAAAATATCGCGAAGAAGGTCAAAGACAGCTCGGAGATCGCACAGGTCGCCACTGTTTCCGCCAACTGGGATACCACCATCGGCCAGATCATCGCTGATGCGATGGATAAGGTCGGCAAAGACGGCACGATCACGGTTGAAGAAGCCAAATCTATCGAAACCACCCTCGACGTCGTCGAAGGCATGCAGTTCGACAAAGGCTACCTCTCGCCCTACTTCGTGACGAGCGCCGAGAGCCTCGAGGTTTCCTTCGACGGTGCCTACATCCTCATCCACGAGAAGAAAATCAGCAGCCTGAAAGATCTGCTCCCGATCCTCGAGAAGATTGCCAAAACTGGCAAACCTTTCCTCATCATCGCGGAAGACGTCGAAGGCGAAGCCCTCGCAACCCTCGTGGTCAATAAACTCCGTGGCACGCTCCAAGTCTGCGCCGTCAAGGCTCCCGGCTTCGGCGACCGCCGCAAGGCCATGCTCGAAGATATCGCCGTCCTCACAGGCGGACGCCTCATCACTGACGACCTCGGCATCAAGCTCGAGAGCCTCACACTCGAGGACCTCGGCCGCGCCAAGCGCATCGTGGTGGACAAAGAAAACACCACCATCATCGAAGGCGAAGGCGCCAGCTCCGACATCCAAGGCCGCGTGGGTCAAATCCGCCGCCAGATCGAGGAAACCACCAGCGATTACGACCGCGAGAAGCTCCAGGAGCGCCTCGCCAAGCTCGCCGGCGGCGTTGCCGTGATCAATGTCGGTGCAGCCACCGAGACTGAGATGAAAGAGAAAAAAGCCCGCGTCGAAGACGCCCTTCATGCCACCCGCGCAGCGGTGGAAGAAGGCATCGTCCCCGGCGGCGGCGTCGCTCTCATCCGCGCTCAGGCAGCTCTGGACAAACTCAAGCTCTCGGGCGACGAAGCGATCGGTGCAGGCATCATCCGCCGCGCCATCGAGCAACCGCTCCGCACCCTCGCCGACAATGCCGGCCAGGAAGGCGCACTCATCGTGCAGGAAGTCAAGAAACGCTCCGGCGCGGAAGGCTACAACGTCGCCACTGGCGAATACGTGGACCTCATCAAAGCCGGCGTCGTTGACCCAGCCAAAGTGACCCGCAGCGCGCTTCAAAACGCCGCATCCATCAGCGGACTCCTCCTCACCACGGAAGCTCTCATCACCGAGCTCCCCGAGAAGGACAAAGCTCCTGCCATGCCTCCGGGCGGCGGAATGGGTGGAATGGGCGGCATGGACTACTAAGTCCAGCCACTCTGGCTCAAAGCCAAAACTCAACAACTCAGCCGGGTTCGCAAGAACCCGGCTGTTTTGTTTTCCCCGCCAAACACAGCAGCCATACCGACATGACGACTTGAATATGAACCCACGGCAAGGCAGGCTCGACAGCACCCGTGAATTATTCATCGACTCTCACATCCGCAGCCTCATCAACCCTCCGCGACCTGCTGACTGCGGCGGTTGCCGAGGGATACCACAAAATCGGGCAGGCAGTTTTTCAAGCCGAGGGTGAGGGATTTCTCATCTGCCACGCCGAGGACGCCGGGCGCGGGGATTTGGAGATTTTCCAGAACCCGCACGATGCGGTCGCCACTGCGCTCTACGACGACGCCGACGCCTACCGTCCGCTCAAAACCGCTCCAAACCTGAAGCACGGCTGGGCTCTGCGCGTTGCTTCGCTGGCGGAATTGCATCTGGCACTGGACCTCCTCTACCCCGCCGCGCTGGCGAACTGGCGGGCGCTGCTGCGCAACGAAAAGATCGCCTCGCCGCTGCGGGACACGGTGAACCGCCAAACCGGCATGTATCGTGTTACGGGATTGATTACGGATGAGGAGGCGCAGGGCATCGTGGATTCGCTGTGCACTCCCAACTGTCTGCGCTGCATCCAGTGGCCAATCCCCTCCGATGCGACGCCACCAGTTGTTCCTATCAGAGAAAAAGAAATCCCACTCCTTTGCATTGACGCGTGCAGCCTGCTCATAGCAGAGGCTCGGCGTGTTGTGAAATCCCGCCTCGGCAAGTGAACTGGGTAACGATCATCTGGTCGATGACGGCAGCGGCCTCGCTCACGCTGGCGGGTGTGCACGGGTTTGCATGGCTGCGCCAGCGGCGCCAGATGGCAAGCCTCATGTTCTGCATCATGGCAGTAACTACGGCTGGCATGGCCGGGTGCGAGCTTTGGACCATGCAGCAGACCGACATGGAGGCCTATGCGCATGCCTTGCAGTGGTATAATCTCATGCGCTGGATTGTTACCCTTGCACTGGTCGGCTTTATCCATTTCTACCTTGGCTCAGGCCGCCCTTGGCTGGAGTGGACTGTCTGGGGTCTGCGAACTCTGAGCCTGCTGGTGAATTTCATTTTCTCTCCGATGGTCTACTACACGAGCATCGAAGAGCTCGTCCGGATTCGCTTCCTTGGCACGGAGGTGACGATCGTTGAAGGGATTCCCAGTCCACTCTCGATTATCGGGCATTTGAGCTTGCTGGTGCTCGCCGCCTATCTGGTGGATGCGACATGGCGCAGCGCCCAGCGCGGAAACAGGCCCGGTGCTGTTCGCGTCGGCTTGAGCGCAGTTTTTTTCGTCCTCGCGCTTTCAATTCAAATGATGTTCGCCCTCTGGGGATTCATCGACATGCCGATTGTAGCAAGCTTGTTTTTTGCTGGAATCCTCGTCGTGATGGGAATCGAACTGAGCGAGGACATGCTCCGCTCCGCCAAGCTGGCAGAGGATCTGAAAACTCGTGAGCGCGAACTGCTCGGCGAGAGGAAGCTCACGGATGCGATCTTTGAAAGCGCTCCTGGCATGCTGTATCTGCAATCAGCAGATGGTAGCATGGTGCGGTGGAATTCCCAGCATGAGCGCGTCACGGGATACTCAAACACCGAGACTTCGCAAATGCGGGCTGAAGACTTTTGCGTCGAAGCGGAAAAAGAAATTTTAAAAGAAGCGCGCACCATTGCCTTGGCTCAAGGCGGGCACGATGTGGAGTTCGATCTGGCCCGAAGGGACGGCCGCACATCGCGGCACTTTTTTCGCATGGTTCCGGTGGAGGTCGCCGGAGAACCACATCTGGTGGGAATCGGCATCGATGTCAGTTCCCAACGCGAACTCGCAGCCGAGACGGAAAGACAACGCGAACGGATGGCCCAAATCGCACGCGTGGCGTCGGTAAGCGAGCTTTCCAGCTCACTGGCTCATGAGATCAATCAACCTCTTGCCATCATTCTCAGCAACGCACAGGCCGCACAGCGCCTGATGACCCACGAAACCCCCGATCTGAATGAACTGCGTGAAATTCTGGAAGATATCGTAAGCGCTGATATCCGCGCTGCGGATGTCATCAAGCGCTTGCGATCGATTCTCCGCCAAGGCAAGCCAGCCTTGGAAACAGTTTCCCCACACGCTCTCTTTGACCAAGCGCTTTCCATGGTGCAACCGGAACTTAAATCCGCAAGCGTTCAGGTCTCCAGACGACACTCAAAAAAACTTCCTTTGATCCAAGCGGATCGGATTCCCATCGAGCAGGTTCTTTTAAACCTCATCAAAAATGCCTGCGAGGCGATGGAGCAAAATGGATCACGGGAAAAATCACTCTCTCTCACCTGCGTGAACGAGGGAGCATGGCTGAGATTTTCCGTGAGGGACAATGGCCATGGCCTGGGCGAGGAAGGCGACAAAATCTTCGAGGCCTTCCACACCAGCAAGCCAAAGGGGCTGGGCCTTGGTTTGACAATCTGTCAGACCATCATCCGCGCACATGGTGGAAATCTGTGGTCTGAAAGGAACAAAAGCCATGGCGCGACATTCCATTTCCAACTCCCCATAGTTCCTGAAAATCTATGAAGCATTCTGAAACTGTTTTTCTCGTTGACGACGAACCCGCCCTCCTGAAAGCGCTTGGCCGACTCCTCAAGGCCGAGGGATTTGCCGTGCGAGCTTTCGACAGCGCCATGAAATTTTTATCCGCACCGCACAATGACGGTGCAGGTTGCGTCCTGCTTGATCAATCGATGCCGACAATGTCCGGCATGGAACTACAACAGCGCCTCCTCGAAGAAGGCTCGGCGCTTGCGGTTGTTTTTATCACAGGAAATGGAGATATCCCCATGAGCGTGCGAGCCATCAAAGCTGGCGCGGTGGATTTTTTAACCAAACCGGTCAAAGACAATGAACTCCTAGCTGTCATCCGATCAGCACTCGAAAAATCCCGCATCATGCTTTCAGCACGGGCGGAAATCACAGAGTGGAAGCGGCGACACGCCGAACTCAGCGCACGAGAAAAAGAGGTTTTATTGTATGTTGTAAAAGGTCTTCCAAATAAAAATATCGCTACGGCTCTCGGAGTCGTCGAACAAACAATCAAAGTCCACCGTGGACGTGTCATGTCCAAAATGGGCGTAGATTCCCTGGCTCAACTCGTGCTCGTGGCGGAGCGCCTTCAACTCAAATAAGCCCACAAATCATACAACACATCCAACCCTCAAAACTGGAGAATTGAACCCAACGGTCATGAGGCTTTTCCCTTTAACCAAAGTATAATCGACTTTCCGCAGAAAAAAAGCCAGTCTCCGCCGAACCCAAACTCGACACCTGACCAAAATCAAAAACCATTCTCCCCGAAATTATTTGTCTCACCTCAAAATCAAATATCGACAGATCGACGATTGATTGTGAATAACTTTGCCAATGCGTAGCCTCGTTCAGACATTGAGCCTCTATTGGACTCGATCAATGAAAGCATGGATAGCTTCTGTCCTGCTTGGGCTCTTATTTATTACGCCGGATGAGGCAAGCGCGCAAACGGTGCTAACTGTTCGTGAAGCCGAGTTTCGATCCAGATGGGAAGGGCGCCAGGAAGACCGCGCGGTGGCTCAGCAATATTTTGAAAATGGGGGCGGTCTTCAGGATGAGAATGGAGAGCAGGTGGGAGAACCCGCTCTGAACGAGGAATCGCAGCCACAAGGTCTCTCGCAATCCATGGACCAGATGGCGGAAAACCTCCGGCGCAGGTTGCGCTTCGGTCCCCTGGATTTTCAACTCGGGCTTGCCACCGGCTGGGAGTATTCCTCTCAGAACTCCGTAGGTGGTGACACGGATTTCAACAACAGCAACAGCTTCTTTGCTGCGCCTACAGTTGCGGTAATCTACGAAAGAGAAGTGGGCGTCTGGAATATCTCCGCGAAATATTCGACCGGCTACAAATACTACTTCAACCAAGACTATACAGCTGCCGGAACTGGAGCACAGCGCAACCCGCTTGCAATGACTGCCGGAATAGACGTCGGATACAATACAAGCCGTCTCACAGTAAATCTGAACGTGAGCGCTTCGTCCGGAACAGGCTATGATCCAGTTGCGGGAGCGAACAACTGGCAATCCAACTTATCCGGAGGACTCACGGTGCGCTACATCATCAGCGAGGAATTCAGTGTCGGCGGTGCTGCCTCCGCGACTTACTCAAACACGGCGGATGCCCAAGTCGCCACAGGGGAAACCCCGCAACCGAACAGCAACAGTCTCTCGGCCGCAGCAAGCTTGTTTGCGGACTACCTTGTGACGCCAAAAACCAATGTCCGAATGATTCTGAGTGCGGGTCAGGACTTGCAGGACTTCAGCGCCGGCATCTCGGAGGGAAGGCGCTTTCTCGATGCCATGCTCATGCTGACCTATCAACTCGCCCCCAAGCTCTCGGTGGATGCCGGTGGCGGTGTGGGCTATGTGCTCGACCAAAATATACCCGACCCAGAATACACGGGAGTGCGACCTGTTTACAGCGCAGGGATCAATTACACACCAACCGAGAAGACCTATTTCAAAGCCAAATTTGGAATGCAAGGAGCGGATATCCGACCGAACTTCAGCTTGGTTGCTGGCTGGGATATGAGGGAAAAAACTAGGCTCTCGCTATCGGTTTACCAGAACCAAGGTTTCTCCAGCCTCTCACCCGACCAGTATAACATCACTCGAGGCGCCCTCGGCACAGTGGCGCAGCAGTTGTTCAAAGGCATCAATGTTTCGCTCTCAGCAGGCTACGAGCAGTCCGAATACGTATCGCTCACCAGCGAAAAACTACCCAATGCCGTTGAAGGTCCCGCCGCCTACTGGCTTGCCAATGCCTCTCTCTACTGGCGCATTCGCGAGTGGCTTTCTTGGCAGAACACATTCCAAGTTTCCACCGGCCAAGCGAACAACGAAGAGCTTCAAACCCGCTTCGACACGAGCTTCAATTTCAATTTCTAAATTGGCTCACCCACCCGCTTGATGTGGGCTAGATATTCCACATTGCCATCATGTCCGGTGATAGGCGACGGAATGCAGTCGAGCCATTGTTGACCAGATTGCTCCACAAAATTCTTCATTTTTTCGACGCAAGCCAGTCGCACGGAATCGTCCCGAATCACCCCCCCCGGAGGCAGCGAACCTTTGGGAGCCTCGAACTGAGGCTTGATGAGAAAAACGGCATCTGAGCCTTCGGGAAGAACCTTGAAAACCGCAGGTAGAATGACTGTGAGGGAAATGAAACTCACATCCCCCACCGCAAATACGGGAGGCGGCGAAAGGTCGTTGGGTTCGAGAAATCGGGCATTGAAACCCTCACGGCAGAGGACACGACAATCGCCTCTTAGCCTCCAGTGGAGCTGCGAGTGCCCGACATCCACCGCATGGACTAGGCTGGCTCCCCTCTGAAGCAGGCAGTCGGTGAACCCGCCAGTGGAAGCGCCGATATCAACACAGACGAGCCCGGAAGGATCGATATGAAAGTGATCCAATGCCGCCTCAAGCTTTAATCCTCCGCGGCCGACATACTTTTCCTTTGCGGCGAGGCTAATGTCCGCATCAGGCGCAACAGGGGTTCCCGGCTTTGAGACAGGTTGACCTTTGATGTAAACTTGACCGGCCATGACTGCTCTGGCGGCTTGGTCCGAATTTGGAAAAAAGCCGCGCTCAACGAGCGCCGCATCAAGCCTTCTTTTGCCGGATGCCATAGTGACTGCGCGCTAAGGCGTCAGGGTTTTTTCGGAAATGCGTCGTTGGAGAGCACAGTGCCATCTGTCGCGAGAAGCTTCAACTCGCCGAAGTATGTTCCATCTGGCCCGTAGCACCAGACCGACCAAATCGGAACCGCCGATCTGCCTTGCTGATTGAGAACAAAGCTCACTGTGCCGATCTGCTTGCCATTTGCTCCGGCATATTGCTGGGCAATATCAAAAATCTCGCGTGAATCGAGCTGGACCTTGGAGAGGTCCAAAGGCTTCGCTGAAGAGAAAATCTCGCGAAGTCCAAGGGCAGGTTTGTCAGAAATGATCTGACCAGACGCGACCTGAATGCTGCGCATCCCCTTGTCATCTCGCCCAGCCTGCGCTGAGACATACCAAGTGTCAGGGTTGGGGTTCGCATTGTCTGCAGAGAGTTTGAGAACGCCATTTCGATACTTTTCAGGAAGAGCTTCCAAACAGGCCAGTGCTCCCTTCGGGTCCATAGCTTGCAGAGTTGAAGAAGCGAGGAGGAGTGCAATTGCGAATGGTTTCAGCATGGGAAGCAAAAAGGCTCAACCTATCTGGGACTCGCGGAGTTTGGTAAGGTCTGTCAACTCGACCAGTTTGCGGGTCACTTCGCGGATGCGTCGGCTCAAGGTGGTGGAGAGACCTATCAGCAGGAGAATACCGGCCGAGGGATGATTGTTGATGAATTCCTCCAGATTGTCGCGGGTCATGACCCAATACTGGCACTCCTCGATAGCCACGACGGAGCAGACAGCCTCGATAGGATCGAAGAGATCCACCTCGCCCATCCACTCCCCCTCCAACACTTGGCCGAGGAGCACATCGTTGCCTTGATCGTTACGGCGGGCATGGAGCACGCCTTTGGTGATCAGGAAGAGCTTTCCGTGGGATTGACCCTGTTCGATAACCACTGTTCCTGGGGTTGCTGTTTCAAAAGCGCCGTAAGTGGCGAGGGCTTTGAAATCCTCCGGATCGAGGTTCGCTACGATACCAACTGATGGAAGTTCTGGTGTGCTCATTGAGATGGAATTTAGTTCTTCGGGTTTACTTTGGTCATGAAAGCGTGACTACCACTTATTGACAGGCCTCGCATTCCTCGCCATTGCGAATAGCTTCAATGGAGCAGGCCAACTTCTGCTCGGCGGTGTATTCGGGCTTCGGCCCCGCAACAACTCCGCGCAGTTCTTTTTTCACATTGGTAGTTGGGCCTTCAATGCTGGAGGCGCCAAGGGTGCGCAAGTAGTAGGTGGTCTTCAACCCAGTATGCCAAGCGCGGCGATACATGTGACTGGCGATCTTCATGTCAGGCTCGCCGATGAAGAGGTTGACAGACTGGGACTGGTCGATCCACTTCTGACGTCGCGCGGCGGCGTCGATGATGAAGTCGAAAGGAATCGAGAAGACTGTGCGGTGCTTCTCGCGGATCGCAACCGGGATGTCCTCAATGTTGCCGAGTTCACCCTCGAAGTATTTGATCTGCTCGAGCATTTGGGTGTCCCATTTGCCAATTTTTTTGAGATCGCGGACCAACTCGGTGCTGAGGATGGTGAACTTGCCGCCGAGATTTTCCTTGGCGTAGAGATTCTTGTAGTTCGGCTCGATGCAGGGCGTTGTTCCCATGATATTCGAAATCGTGGCCGTTGGTGCGATGGCAATGACGTTGGAATTGCGCATGCCCTGCTTTTTGATTTTGTCTCGAACGGGCGACCAATCCATGCGCCCGCCACGAGGAACGTCGATTTTGACGCCGCGCTCGCGCTCAAGGAGGTCGATGGTGTCCTGTGGCAAAAGACCACGATCCCACTTCGATCCACGATAGCTGCTGTAAGACCCGCGCTCGGCAGCAAGGTCGCTGGATGCAGCGTAGGCATGGTAGGCAATGGCCTCCATAAACTCATCGTTGAAATCGACAGCCTCCGCACTGGCAAAACTGACGTTGCGTTTAAACAACGCATCTTGAAGGCCCATCACTCCAAGCCCGATCGGACGATGGCGCACGTTCGAGCGCTTGGCTGCTTCCGTAGGATAGAAATTGATGTCGATGACGTTGTCCAGGGCGCGAATAGCAACATGAATCGTCTCACGAAGCATTTCGTGATCGAGCGAACCGTCGGCCTTGAAGTGCGTATCGAGAACAATTGACCCGAGGTTGCAGACCGCCGTCTCATCCTCACTGGTATTAAGGGTGATCTCTGTGCACAGGTTTGAGGAGTGGATGACTCCGATATGGTCCTGCGGACTGCGAAGATTGCAGGGGTCTTTGAATGTGATCCATGGATGCCCTGTCTCAAGGAGCATTTTGAGCATCTGCTTCCACAGATCGATGGCAGGCACTTCCTTGGCGGTGATTTTGCCTTGGCGGGCGAGCTCCTCGTAGTGGAGATAACGCTCCTCGAACTTGCGTCCATAGGCATCGTGTAGGTCGGGAACTTCATTTGTGCGGAAGAGCGTCCAATTCTCGCGGGACTCCATGCGCTTCATGAAAAGATCGGGAACCCAGTTAGCGGTATTGAGATCGTGCGTGCGCCGGCGGTCGTCGCCCGTGTTACGACGGAGTTGCAGGAAGTCCTCAACGTCATTGTGCCAAGTCTCAAGATAGGCACAGCCTGAACCACGGCGCTTTCCACCTTGGTTCACGGCCACAAGCTGATCGTTATGAAGTTTGAGGAAAGGAATGACGCCTTGGCTCTCACCGTTTGTGCCCTTGATGTAGCTGCCAGTGCCGCGAACCGCTGTCCATGAGCCTCCGAGGCCGCCCGCCCATTTCGAAAGGTAGGCGTTTTCCGCGATACCGCGTTGCATGATCGACTCGATCGAATCGTCCACTTTATAGAGGTAGCAACTGGAAAGCTGGCTGTGCAGGGTGCCAGAGTTGAAAAGCGTGGGCGTGCTGGAGCAAAAGCGGCGGCTCTTATAAAGATTGTAGAGACGGATAACCCATTCCTCGCGCTTTGCAGGCTCCTCGATGAAGAGTCCCATGGCGACGCGCATCCAGAAAAACTGCGGCGTTTCCAAGCGACGCAGTGTCTTTTTGGTTTTGTCGATAATGAGGTAGCGATCGTAAAGGGTCTGAATTCCCAGAAAGTCGAAGTCCATATCTGCCGTGGGGTCGATGGCGTCGGAAAGAACATCAAGATCGTATCCGAGAAGCTTCGGCGTCAGGCGCTCGATCCCAACAGCTGTGCGGAGATAGCTCTTGAAGGCCTTGCGATGAGCATCACGGAGCCCTTCGATACCGTCGCGCTGGATTTTCCAATCGAGGACTTCTTCGTAAATGTAGGAGAGCATGATGCGCGCCGCGAACTTGGCGAAGTCAGCATCGCGCTCGATGAGCGAACGGGAATTCAGAATAATTGTGTTTTTCAGGATGTCCTCGGTCACCTCGGTGGCGAGGGATCGACGCAACTCGCGCTCGATCTGAAGGGCGTCGAGATTCAAATCAAGGCCGATCATCGCAAACTGAATCCGCTTCCGCAGCTCGGAGCCGTCCCAGAGAACGCTCTGGCCGTCGCGTTGCGTGACCATGATAAGGGATTCCTGGATATCATTGGTCTCCGCCTCAGCTTCCGTCTTGACGACCACCTCGCGGTGACTGGCGCGCTGGGCGCGGTAGAGGATATAGCTCTCGGCGACTTTGTAGTAGCCTTGGCGCATGAGTTCTTCCTGCACGAGGTCCTGCACATCCTCGATGTGAACAAATGCAGAGTCGCGTGCGCGGACGCGCTCGCTCACTCCCCGAGAAATCGATGCAGCGGCCTCGGCATTTTCCTTCATGGAGAGGAACGCGCGGCGGCAGGCGGCTTCGATTTTGGACTCCATCCAAGGAACAACAGCCCCGTTGCGACGGATCAGCCGAACATTCATCGGCTCGGCCTCCAGAGCGAGTGTGGATGTGCTACCGGAGCGGATCGAGCGTTTGAAAACCAGACTCTTTGCGACATCATGCGCGTCGTTTTCGATGAGGGCTTTTTCGATAAGGAGGGACAGATCATGCTCGGAGAGGCGCAGCGAACCGCCTTTCTGTGCTTGCTCGGCGAGGCTCAAAGCCACGGAGTGGGCCACATTCGCAACGAAGCCGCGATTTTGCTCGTTGAAGATATTTTTCTCTTCGCGCGAAAGAAGCAGGTCGGTGAGCGCCTCGCCGATTTCGTCTGCGACGTCGGAGAGGCTGAACGACTGCTCGTCGCCGTTGGTGCGCGTCACTATGATTCCGGTGAGCGAGTGGACTGGTGTAGCAATGGATTCGCGCCAGGAGAAGTCAGGCTTCTGGTCGCGTGGCATGGTGACGAGGCGCTTCAGCGCGATGTCTTCGTCGAGTGAAAGATGTCGAGGCATTTGTTTTTTAAAAATGATGGAGGTTTTTTACAGTTCGTCGTCGCTCACACCGGCAAGATCGATGCCTCGGCGATATTCGGTGACCCGACCCTCAAAGAAGTTGGTCTCTTTTTTGATCTCCATCATTTCGGAGAGCCATGGGAGGGGGTTCTCGAGGTTTTTGTGCAGTGGCTCGAGGCCAACGCCGACGAGCCGTCTGTCGCCGATATAGTCGATGTAGCGTCCGAATTCGTCGGCCGTGAGGCCAACGGCAGCCACTGGCAGGCAGTCACGGATAAATTGTTTCTCAAGCGCAATAGCCTCAGCCATCGTGGAACGAAGCTCCTCGCGGAATTCTTCGGTCCAGATCTCGGGATTCTCATCGACGAGGTCTTGGAAGAGCTGGCGAAGAAGCTCGATGTGGTTTGACTCGTCGCGCAGCGTGTAGCTGAACATCTGCCCGATGCCGGGGAATTTATTCTGGCGGTAGAGCGCGAGCACCATTCCAAACAAACCATAGAACTGTGTTCCCTCCATGCACTGCCCAAAAAGGAAGATGTTTTTGGCGAGCGCGAGTTTATTCTCGAGATCGGTGAGATCCATGTCGCGGCGGAGCGCACGGCTATTGCTCACGACAAAATCGGTTTTATTTTTGATCGTCTTCACGTCCTCAAACATGGCCTCGCACTCGTGCGGATTGATGCCAAGCGAGCTGATCATGTAAACCAGCGAGTCCGCGTGGATATTTTCCTCCTGCGCGTGGCGACCCAGCACTAGCTTGAGCTCGGGAGCGGTGACCGCTTCGCGGATGACATGGAGAATGTTGTCGCCCACGATGCCTTCGGCTGCGGAAAAATAGCCGATACCCATCTTGATGATCCAGCGGTCAACATCGGAGATCGTTCCGCTCGTGTCGCGCCAATGCTCACAATCCTTCTGCATTGGCACGTCTTCAGGCTCCCAGTGGTTAGCCTTCATTTTTTTGTAGAGGTCGTAGGCCCAAGTGTATTTCAAGGGCAGGATGTTGAAGAACATCGTTTGGCGTCCATTGATGACGCGCTTGGCGGCGAATGCGGCTTCGGCCTTATCGCTATCCAGTATGAACTGGCGGTCTCCGAGTGTGATCGTTGTGGTGGTCATTTTTATTAAAGAATAGAGTTCAGCAATTGCGTTGGCGGGTCTTGCCGCATGCAATTTACGGCATGAGCAAACAAGTGGACGTATTTTTTATTTTCCAGACCAAAAAATGTCAAAAAAAATCTCCATATTGTGGAAACTTTTTTAGCAACCACAATATGTAGTGGTTTGAGAGAAGCATAATCCGCGCCAAGTTTTTTCCTTTTTTTCTTAAAATTTCAGCCTAGAGAGGGCGGTTTTTGAGTAAAAAAGTGCCGGAATGTTGCAAGCTGCACCCCACTGCGCACGCGCAACCTAAAACAAGACATTGAATCGCCCTGAATCCGAGCGGATGCGAAGGATGAATTCGGCTAGAAGAAGCGCATGGAGACACGTTTTGATCGTGAGTTCTGCCCAATGGGCCGTTTTTTGACGGGGTGGTGTCCGGGAGTGGTTCAGCGGCTTCCGAGGGGATATTTGGGTCAAGCCGGAGGTCGTCCCTACCATGGTTTGCGCGCAGACGTGCGGGTTCTGCTGCGGCGCCATTGTGAGCACCGGAGGGAGAGTTGCGCGTGAACATCCAAACAGGGCTCAAGCCTGAATGGGCGCTGAAAACAAGAGTGCCCGTGAAGTTTCCTCCACGGGCACTTTGCTATGAAAACCCCGAACCAACTCCGGGAAATTTTTTACTTCTTAACAGATTTTTTCTTGGAAGGACGAACGACCACGAAAGATCCGATCGCTCCAGGAATCGCTCCTGCTACCACGAGGACGCCTTCCTCTCCGCGCACTTGAAGGATACGTAGGTTTTGAACAGTGACGCGCTCATCGCCCATGTGGCCTGGCATGCCCATGTTTTTCCAGACACGACCAGGAGTCGAGCGGTTACCAATGGCGCCGTTACGACGATGCATGGTGGAACCGTGGCTGGCAGGCTGACCGGCGAAATTGTGCCGCTTGATGGTGCCTTGGAAACCTTTGCCCTTGGACTGGCCAATGATGTCCACAAACTGTCCGATCTCAAAGTTTGTAACGGGAAGGGGCGCTGATTCCGGTGCGGCTTCGCCATCCGCAAGACGGAACTCGCGAATGAAGCGCTTCGGGGTGGAGGTGGATTTGGCGAAGTGTCCGATCATGGCCTTGCCAACACGCTGGGGCTTTTGTTCCCCATATCCGACCTGCACGGCGGAGTAGCCGTCATTTTCAGCGGTCTTGACCTGAAGAATATGGTTTCCGCCCGCTTCGATAACGGTGGCTGGTGTGACACGTCCCTTTTCATCATAGATGCGGGTCATGCCGAGTTTTTTTCCGAGAAGTCCGATGCTCATGGCTTTAAATTAGATTTTGATTGTGATGTCGACGCCGGCTGGGAGGTTGAGCTTACGGAGCTCATCCACAGTTTTTGATGTGGGCTCGACGATATCGAGAAGGCGTTTGTGAGTGCGAATCTCAAATTGTTCCATGGATTTTTTGTCAACGTGTGGGGAGCGGTTGACGGTGAAGCGCTCGATGCGTGTGGGGAGAGGGATCGGGCCGGTGACTTTGGAGCCGGTGCGCTTGGCGGTTTCGACGATTTCCGAGGCCGAGGCGTCGAGAATACGATAATCGAATGCCTTGAGGCGAATCCGGATTTTCTGACTGTTTTGTGCTGCCATGATTGATAAAGAGCGATTGAGGATTTTTCTTGAGCCCCCAAATCAGCGGAGCGAATAACCTAGGGGTTTACCGTATTTTGGCAAGCAGTTTTTGAGCAAAAAATCCGGAAACGAATTTTTAGTCCCTCGCATCATCTTTCGCAGCCTGCACGAGGGCGTCACCAAAGCCTGGCAATTTAGCCTCGGTTTGCTGCAAAGAAGGAGCTCCGGCGGGCTTGTTGGGATGGGCTTGGTGAATGGAAATAGCCCGCTCAAGACTCGCTGCAAAAAGCTGGATCGTGCGCGCCTCGAGTTCGCCATCAAACTGGAGAGTGTTGATGCGGGCATCAGCCGAGTAGAAACGCAGCATGCCCTTCGCAGCTTGAAGAAATTTTTCGACAAGGCCCGCAAATTGCTTCGGATTTTTTGAAACGATTCCCGAGTTGGCAGCACGCAGGAGGCAGAGGGAGACATCGCATGCCATTTTATTGAGCCCGGCATCTGGATCGCCCTCCGAGAGGCTCTGGTGCTTGTGGTCGTAGCTCTCGGCGATATCGACTTGGCAGATTCTTTGCATGGGAGCCACACGGAAGACATCAGCCATCATTCCGGTTTCGACACCCCAGTCGGAAGGGAATCTCACATTTCTCGCAACGCTTCGATGCAGGCAAATCTCACCGCTGATCGGATAACGGAAAAACTGCAGTGGCGCGAGCGTTTGAGAAAAGCCTTCAATATCCTCCATGGCGCGAAGAAGAGGAGTGATAAGAAGTCTCATGACGCGACCATTCAGTTGCGTCGAGAAACGAGCACTAAAGCCCTTGCTCACATGAAAAGCCATGTCGGGATGGATCACGGGAAAGCAGAGACGCACGAGCAGTTCGCGCCGGTAGTTGAGTATGTCGCAGTCGTGAATGGCCGCGGCCGCTGCATTTGTGCCGGCAATCACCTGAGCAAGACAGAGGCGCATATTGCGACCTTTGCCCATTGGTCCGGGATCAAGACCTGCTCGTTCCAGATCAGCAAGGAGAGCTGTGATGCGCCGGCCGTCGTTCCAGAGAACCGAAACTTGCTGCGGAAGTCTCGAAAAAATGCGAAGCGCCAAGTCAAAATGCGACGCATCACCTCCATCGAGGCCGACTGTAACATGGCTGAGGAAGCGAGCATCACAGAGCTCGGCGACGATTGCGGCGAGGGCGGTTGATTTCAAATCCCTAGCATGACAGGGAAGCACAAGCGCAAGAGGCGAAGTCCGCGCAAGAGAGTCCATTTCCTCTTCAATGCGCTTGTAGTCGGGGTCTCCGAGGCGATGAAGGGTTGCAATGGTGCCATGCTGGTAGAAGTCAGCCATAAAAACGACGGCCACTCTCAGTGGCGGAGCGGCATTGAGCAAGCCTTGGGACGTGATAGTCTGAGGCTATGAGCAAGGCGTCCTTTCCATTCGAGCATCTGGTGGTGATTCATTACCACTGGCGTCCAGGCGGCGTCCGGCGGGTGGTAGAGTTGACCCTGCCCGCCATTGCCGAAGCAGCGGGCTCATCGCTCAAAAGAGTCACCATGCTCAGCGGCGGAAACGAAAGCGAACGCCCTGAGTTTAGAACGCTCGGCATACCCGTCGATTTTATCCACGAACCAGCCTGCGACTACTTTTCGAATCAGGAAGAGACTCCACAGACTATCTCCGAAAAAATCCGACACGTTCTCTGCCGTGCCGTGGGAGAGACCGTCTCGTCTCGGACGCTGATTTGGTTTCAAAATCCGGCGCTTGCCCGAAATGCCATGCTCTGCCGAGAGGTCGCGGACATCTGCAGGGAAACGGGTGCCGCGCTGATCTTGCATCATCATGATTTCTGGTGCGCAGGTCGCTGGGCACGATGGAACGAACTTGAAAGATGCGGCTGCCGCAACCTGCCCAGCGCGGCACAAACGCTCTTCGCTTTGGGCACCCGCTCCGTGCATGCGGGAATTAATTTGCCGGATTTTCAAACACTTCAACGCTCCTTCCCACAGACCGCTGTCCATTTGCCAAACCCCGTTCTGCGCTCCGCTGCGTCAAGCTCGGGGAATATCGAAGCAGCCCAAGCATGGGTAGCGGAAGAACTCAAATGCGGGGGCCCTCTATGGATTTATCCTACGCGATTTCTCAGGCGAAAGAATCTCCTCGAGGCCATTCTGCTCACCCGCTGGCTGAGGCCGGAAGCGGTTTTGGCCACCACATCCGGCCAGTTTTCACACGACGAGGCAAACTACGCGCACGACCTGAAGCAAGCGGCGGCGAAACACGGTTGGCGTGTGCATTTCGGACTGCTCGATAAGCCAGGCGCACCGCAGGTCGCTGACCTATTGCAAATCGCCGAAACAGTGGTGCACACCTCGGTGCAGGAGGGGTTTGGCATGAGCTTTGTGGAGACCGCAGCCTCTGGCACACCACTCATCGCGAGAGCGATTCCGGCAGTCATGCCCGATCTTGCTGCGATGGGATTTGAGTTTCCCCAGCTCTACAACGACATCTGCATCGACCCTGGGCTCTTTGATGTCGAAGCGGAGATTCAACGACAATCAAGACTCGCCGAATCCGCAAGAGAGCGTCTCCCCGCCCCTTTTCAAAAAAATTTCCCCTCCCTGGCTGCGGATGTCGGGAGTTGCTTTTCCTTCAGCCGCCTGACTCGCCACGCGCAGCTCGAGGTGCTCGCCCACTCGCCTACGGAGAGCTGGAAGGCGTGCATGCCGCTCAATCCCTGTTTGGAAAGATTCCGCCTCACACCCCTCGCCCCTACGCCTTGGCCGACTCGCGCGCTGCATACTCCGGCGCGATATGCCGAGGAGTTTCTAAAAATCGCTTCCGCCATTCCACATGCCCCACTCGACTTGCCGCTCGCCGCAGAGAGCGCTCAAATGGAACTCACCGCACGCGCTCTCGCAGCTGACTCGATTTATCCAATCCAGCTGGAAAGTTAGAAACCCACACTTGCCGCGATATGGAAAAATCTCTTTTCGTCGGTAAAAATTGCCAAGGCGAAGGAGGCTTCCTATAACGAGCGCTCGATCCATTTTTACTCAATGCACAAACTTGTCCTCATCCGTCACGGCGAAAGCACTTGGAATAAAGAAAACCGATTCACCGGTTGGCACGATGTCGAACTCAGCGACAAGGGCCGCGCCGAGGCGAAGGCCGCTGGTGAGCTTCTGAAGAAGGATGGCTTCTCTTTTGATATCGCCTATGTCTCCCTCCTGAAGCGGGCCCTCAACACGCTCTGGGGCGTCCTGACCGAACTCGACCAACTCTGGATTCCCATGGATAAAGACTGGCGTCTCAACGAACGCCACTACGGAGCACTCCAAGGCCTGAACAAAGCCGAAACCGCCGCGAAGTTTGGCGACGAGCAGGTTCTCGTTTGGCGCCGTAGCTACGATATTCCACCACCCGCACTCGAAAAATCCGACGAGCGCTGGCCGGGACATGATCCCCGCTATGCAGGAATTCCTGAATCCCAGCTCCCCCTCACCGAGTGTTTGAAGGACACTGTCGAACGCTTCCTTCCCCTCTGGCATGAAAAGATCGCCCCGACTGTGAAGTCCGGTAAAAAGGTGATTATCGCCGCCCACGGCAACAGCCTCCGCGCACTCGTCATGTATCTCGACAATCTCACCGAGGAGCAGGTTCTCAAGCTCAACATCCCAACCGGCATTCCTCTGGTTTACGAATTGGATGAGGATCTCAAGCCTATCAAGAGCTACTACCTCGGCGACCAAGACGCCATCGCCTCGGCAATGAACGCCGTCGCCAATCAAGGCAAGTCGAAGTAGTCGCCCGGCGTGTCGCGCCGCAGGAACACATAGCCCCGTGTGGCGAGGTCACCAATAAATCCTCGGTGCGATATCGGGTGGGAGCGGATTTGCGGGCGGAGCTTCCTGCGAGAGCAATGACCGCCGCGTTTCCGTAGGAGACTTGCCATATACCCGTGTGAAGCAGCGCGTGAAATAAAGCGGATTCTCAAAACCACAGCGGTCCGCAATTTCCTTGATCGCCAGACTGGATCGACCCAGCAGAGCCATCGCGAGTTGGAGTTTGAGGAGGCGAAATGTCTCCATGGGCGCATGGCCCAGTGATGTCTGGAAAACGCGGCAAAGGTGTTTTTCGGTGACTCCCGCTCGTTTTGAGAGTTCACCGAGTTGCAGGGCGTAATGAGGATTCGTATCGAGGATCGCCCTCATGAAATTCAGCGAAGCATGCACCTGCTCGGGCAAGCGGTCCCCCACAGCTAGGGCCTCGTCGCGCGAGGGCTGGATCAAAATTCCCAGCAGACACTCCATGAAAAGGCTCTCCTCCGGCCACGCGCTCAGAGTCGGCCAAGCTGTTTCACCATGAGCAGAAATGCGTCCAAGCAGATGGCGCAGCATCGGCGCAATCACGGGGTCGGGATTTTTAATCAGAATCGGCCACTTGTCTGGCTGGGCCCAGCCTTGAGGAACGGCCTCTATATCAAAATGCACATACGCATGCCGCGTGGCACCACCCGTGTCCCAACTGTAGGCCTCCTGAAAGCCAGGCCGGGCCAAAATCAAACTCCCCGGCGGCGCCTTGTGGTCCACCGCGCCCAATCGGTAGTTCGCCGTGCCTTCAATCATCAAGACCAACTCGAAATCCTGAAGCAGACGCGGCGCGAGCTTGTCACCCGGACGGTAATGCACCACCGAGCCGTAAATATACTTCAGAGCCAGATGGGCGGATTCACGAATACGGGACGACATGAGAGAATGGACAACCACTCAAGCATCAAAGGTTGCAGCAACACACTGCAAGCGAAATGCGAATTTTGTGCATATTTAACGAACTCCTGCCTATTGGCAAAAATCCAACCCACTTTATGGTAACGGCATTCGAACGGATGGATTCGCCCCTTCCCCGAAAAGCCGCAAATCCCCTCCCCGACTACATAAAATCCCAAATTCAACTAACACCCCAAAAACAATGAGTGCCGTTTCCGAATCCGATTTAAAACCCCATCAACTGAGTGACTACAGTCTCGTCGGTGTGAATTCCAAACTGGCCATCGAAAAAGGCCTCGCCGAAGCGGACTGGTATCAATCTCCCGTGCCGCGTGATGTCATGCGCCAATTGCTCGAACGCAAAAACGGCCCTGCCATTCGCGATACGATCATTTGGTTCGGCCTACTTGGGCTTTTCGGCTATGCGGGATTTCTCCTTTGGCCAAGCGCTTGGGCGTTAGTTCCGTTCATAGCGTATTGGGTCATTTATGGCACGACCTCGGACTCGCGCTGGCACGAGTCGAGCCACGGCACGGCGTTCAAGAGCGACTGGCTGAACAACGCGCTCTATGAGGTTTCCTCGTTCATGGTCATGCGCGAGAGCACGGTCTGGCGCTGGAGCCACACCCGGCATCACAGCGACACGATTGTCGTCGGCCGCGACCCAGAAATCGCCGTTCCCCGGCCGACAAGCATCAAAAACTTCCTGACCTCATTCCTCGGCTACCCAGCTGCTATCGCCTATTTCACAAAAGTATTCCGTCACGCGGCAGGCAGTCTGGATGCGGAAGAGGCGACCTACATCCCCGAGTCGGTGCGTCCCACGATTTATCTGAAAGCCCGCATCTACCTCGCCATCTACCTTGCAGTGATTGCCGCGTGCTTCTACTTCCAGAGCATCCTGCCCCTTCTCTACATCGGCCTGCCAAACCTTCTCGGCGCTTGGCTCATGCCGATCTATGGCTTCACCCAGCACGCCGGACTCGCTGAAAATGTGCTCGACCACCGCATGAACTGCCGGACGGTTTATATGAATCCAATCCATCGGTTTTTGTATTGGAACATGAACTACCATGTGGAGCACCACATGTTCCCGCTCGTTCCTTATCACAATCTGCCGAAGCTCCACGAGGTGGTGAAGTCGGACATGCCAACGCCCTACCGAGGTCTCTTCCACGCGTGGAGCGAGATTATCCCAGCCGTTCTTCGCCAAGTCAAAGACCCCGGATATTATGTGAAGCGCAAACTCCCCACGCCGACCGTGCGCTCCGCTTCAAATGAGGCAGCGAAAACCATCGTTTCCACGAGCATTGCAGACGCCGAGGGCTGGATCGAAGTCGCTTCAGCCGACGCACTCCTGCGCGAGGATGTGCTGCGCTTCGACTACGGCGGCAGCACCTACGCAGTCTACCGCTCGGGTGATGACCAATACCACGCCACCGACGGCATTTGCACCCACGGGAACACGCACCTCGCCACCGGCATGGTAAAAGGCCATCTCATCGAGTGCCCGAAACACAATGGCCGATTCGACATGCGCGATGGTTCGACCCAACGACCACCGGTCTGCATCGCCCTCAAAACCTACCCTGTCCGCGTCACCGATGGCCGGATTTTCATGAATGTTTACAAAGCGGGTGGCGAAGGCGCCAAGCAAGCCGCCACGGCCTACAGCTTCCGCGTGGTGAGCAACGAGAATGTCTCGACCTTCATCAAGGAAGTCGTCCTGGAGCCACTCCCCGATACGCCGAAGCTCAACTACCGAGCCGGCCAATACATCCAAATGCTCATCCCAGCCTACGGAAAAATCTCGTTTGAAAATTTCAACATTCGCGCGCCGTTTCACGCTGTTTGGGAGGCCAACCATGTCTTTGACTACGCCACCGAGAACCACGCCGAGGTGCGCCGCAACTACTCGCTGGCGACCAATCCCGAGAAGGACACCCATCTCCGCTTCAATGTCCGCATCGCCACGCCCCCACGCGGGCAGGACTGCAAAGCCGGCGTCGGATCCTCGTATGTGTGGAACCTCAAACCCGGCGAAACCGTGAAGGCATTCGGTCCCTTTGGTGACTTCCTCGTGAAGGAAACCGAAAACGAAATGATCTACCTCGGCGGCGGTGCCGGCATGGCCCCGCTCCGATCCCACCTCTCACACCTCTTCGAAACCCTGAAAACCGGACGCAAAGTCAGCTTCTGGTATGGAGCCCGCTCAAGGCAGGAAGTCTTCTATCAAGACTACTTCGAAGACCTCGCGCAGCAGTTTCCCAACTTTCAATTCCACATCGCCCTCTCCGAGCCGCTGCCAGAGGACAACTGGACCTCGCACACCGGTTTCATCCACGAAGTGCTCCACCGCGAATACCTCGGCCAACACAAAGCCCCCGCCGGGCTGGAATACTACCTCTGCGGCCCGCAACCGATGATCCAAGCCGCCCGCACCATGCTCGAAGGCATGGGAGTGGATAAAAACCAAATCGCCTTTGACGAGTTTTAGAAAACCCACAGGCGCTACGCGGTTGAGAAGTATGGACCTCGTGTGCCGGATGATGTCCTCATGATCCAATACGAGTGGCGCACCGGCGGCCCGCAGTGTTCTGGTATGAACCAACACAACGAACTCACCGGACAGGCTGCGGTGGACATGCTCATCGGAATGCTCCACCGAAGAGAAAAAGGCCTCTCATACCAAAATCTCTTTGAAATTGGACTTTTCACGACAAAAGAAGGGGGCACGGCCGTCTCGGCCATTTTGAGACTGGCTCAATGGCACGAAAATTAACCATCCGAAACATGGTATCCACCGTCTTACACACGCGGGACGCCTGTGCCCCTCTCCAAAAATCCAAAAGCTATTACCTTTTGGTATCATCCTTCACCCAGGCCACGCTGATTGAGCCGTCTTGGAAGATTTGAGCGGAGCAGAGCGCGGCGCAATGTGGACCAGGCAAAGCTACACGCCACGCATCAAAAAGTGTGTTCAGAGGGTCACGGAAGAGCTGCAAAGATTTACACCCATTGCCTTTCTTAAACTCGATTTTTAGGATAAACCAAGCCATTTACCACATCACGTCGTAGCCTTGCAGCGCGAAGGAGGGCCGCCACAGCGCTCACTGTGCCGAAGTCTCTCAGACGACCTAATATCAAGAATTACTGCCCGACCCCTTTGATTGGGTTTGACGGCAGAGGAAAAGAGGTTAAGAAAACAGCATGCCGAAGATATCGGAGTTTTTTGGTATAGAGATTGTCTTTAATTATCGGGGCGAACACAACCCTCCGCACTTCCATGCTCGCCATGCAGGTCGTGAAGGCGTCTTTTCGATATCCCCGCTCGGGTATTTGCATGGGGATTTAACTCCACGAGCCATTTCGCTGGTCATCGAATGGGCTGCCCAACATTTGACTGAATTGGAGTCATGCTGGAACTTGGCAAGAGAGATGAAGCCAATCCCAAAAATCTCTCCATTGCAGTAAGAAAGTATGAACAAATTATTAAATGAAAAATCCTTCCGTCTTGTCTCTGCGAACTGGCTCCAGGATTTCATTGTGCATCTTGAGTTTGGAGATGGTAAGGAGTTTGACTTGGATTTAAGTGTGGATCTTAACAGAATTCATGGGCCTCTTGTTGACCCCTTGAGAGATAAAAGTGTTTTCTCCAAGCTCCGCGTGGAGTATGGCGCCTTGGTTTTTCCAACGGGATTGGACTACGGGGCTGATATTTTAAGATGCTGGTGTGAAAACGGTTCCGTTTCAGATCAAGAGCAGACAGACTTGATGGCGGCCCAATACCTTTTCTTGAGTCACCCATCTTCTTGCGCGGCATAACTTGCCCTAAAACGGTAAAGGAACGAGCCCTAAACGCAAAGCGCGATAGATCGTCCGAAACGCGTAATGCCACACACGCAACGCCCGCCGCATCGCCTCCCAACTCTCGCGATTCTGCCCAATTGCTTTTCCCTCATTCAAAATCACTTCTTGTTTTGTAGATACCAAACCCTCTGTGTTCTCGGTGTCCTCGGTGGTCAATCCTGCAGAATTCGTCTTCAATCGGAATTTCGGCCCCAGCCTCCCATACCGATCTTCGCCCCACGACCACTCCACTTTCTCGCCTATAAAAACATCCAACGCCATCCGCGCCTGCTCGCGTGCGAAATCCTGCGCCGAACCGCCGACTGGCAGCGACTCCAAAAACAACCTTGCCGCCACCTCGGGAATTTCGCTTGACTCCGCTCCCGCGCTCCGACAAAACTTCAAAAACCGCTCCAAATGCACGCTCTACCAAAACAGCGTCTTATCAGCCACCCGCATTCCCCACCCCTCCACCATTCGAATCACCCAAGGCTTTGGATATTCCACATCAAGGATCTCATTTACCGCATTCATGCCTCCAACCTTCAGCCCCATACGAATTGTCCTCTTTTTTGTTGCTTTAACTGATAGGGAATACTTTTGTGTGACTAAACAACGTTCGACAAAATTATGAAAACCACAACGCTCCTGATTTGCATTTCCGGAATGGCCCTTCATTCGCTCTTCGCGCAGTCGTCCATTCCAACGGGTTCCTATGATGCTAGACCGAAAATATCAGTCAGCGGCGAGGCAATCGTGAAGGTTCGCCCTGATCAAATCGTAATTTCTCTCGGAGTCGAGAGCTCAGACACAAATATCACTGCAGCGAAGACCAAAACTTCTGATGTAGTCAATGCGACGATTGCTTCATTTAAGGCATTGGGAGTGAAAGAAAAAAACATTCAAACCGACTACCTATCAATTGAGCCCCGATACAAAAGTGATTATAGGCATGAAGGGTTTCTTGGCTACTTCGTGCGAAATAATTTAGTAGTGACCATTGATGATCCAAGCAAGGTCGAGGTGATTGTGGGCTCCGCCATGGAATCAGGTATGAACTATATCGACGGTGTTGATTTTCAAACCGTAGAGCTTAGGAAATATCGAGATCAAGCAAGAGAACTTGCGCTCAAAGCTGCCAGGGAGAAGGCCAATGCAATGGCTGCCACACTTGGACAAAAAGTTGGCAGTCCCATACAGATTACCGAAAATCAGTCCCCGTGGTGGTATTATTCGAGTTGGTCAGGTTGGGGTTATGGCAGACGAGATGGCATGTCCCAAAATACTGTGCAGAATGCACCCTCAGCGGCAGGAGAGTCGGACTCCATTGCCCTTGGTCAAATATCCGTCCGCGCAAACGTAAATGTCACCTTTGAACTTAAGGAATAGGGCCGTCGAAACGTTAAAGGGTGTAGCGGAGGCGAGGCACGAGCCCTCCGACTGCACCCATGGTTGAACAAGCCCGGTTTGTAAGGGGGAGGCA